>ORMF011855265.1_pt1 | contig 113915 bp, 114 predicted proteins | sample 1779871 | NCBI WGS metagenome assembly ORMF01 (sample SAMEA104232316, study PRJEB22302) | groundwater metagenome | biome: forest; feature: aquifer; material: groundwater | place: USA | collected 2011-08-07 | depth 5.4 m | reverse complement strand
TGACCTGCTCCACCTGCGAGACTGCCTCGCGCGGGCGCACCGGCATCGAAATCGACATCGCGAAGGTGCCGAGGCGCGAGACGGGCATGAGCCCCTACGACGTGATGATCTCCGAGTCGCAGGAGCGGATGCTCATCATCGCCAAGCGCGGGCGCGAGGAGCGGGTCAAGCGGCTGTTCGCCAAGTGGGGGCTCAACGCGGTCGAGATCGGACGCGTCACCGGCGGCCACCGGATGCGGGTGCGCGAGGGGCGCGAGGTCGTGGCCGACATTCCGGTCGCGGCACTCACCGACGGCGCGCCGGTCTATCACCGGCCGGTGAAGCGGCCGGCGTACCTCTCGCGGGTGCAACAGCTTTTGCTGCGGACACTGCCCGAGCCTGCGGACCATACCGAGACGCTCGCACGGCTGCTGGCCTCGCCGACCATCGCCAGTAAGGCGCTCATCTTCGAGCAGTACGACCACATGGTGCAGACGAACACCGTAGTCCTGCCGGGACGGGCCGATGCGGCGGTGCTGCGCATCAAAGGCAGTTCCCGCCTGCTGGCCGCGGCCACGGACGGCAACGGCCGCTACTGCTATCTCGATCCCTATGAAGGCGGCAAGCTCGCGGTCGCCGAGGCCGCCAGAAACGTCGCATGCGTGGGGGCCGCCCCGTTGGCGGTCACCGACTGCCTGAACTTCGGCAATCCGGAAGACCCAGAGATCATGTGGCAGTTCAAGACGTGCGTGCGCGGCATCAGCGAGGCGTGCCGCGCCTTTGGCACGCCGGTCACCGGCGGCAACGTGAGCCTGTACAACGAAGGGCCGCACGGCGCCATCGACCCCACGCCGGTCATCGGCATGATCGGGTTGCTTGACGGGATGCCAGTCACGTCAAACTTCAAGGACGAAGGCGATACCATCGTGCTGTTCGGCGCAACCAGGGAAGAGCTGGGTGGCAGCGAGTATCTGGCGGTCGTGCACGGCCGAAAAGCCGGCCGTCCTCCCCGGGTGCATTTGCAACAGGAGCGCGCGCTGCATCGGGTGATGATTGCCGCGCACCGCGAAGAGTTGCTGAAGTCGGCGCACGACTGCTCGGACGGCGGGTTGGCGGTCGCACTTGCCGAATGCTGCATGGTCGATGGCGAGCGACTTCTCGGCGCGACCATTGCATCCACGATTCGCAATCCGAAATCCGACGTTCGGGTTGATGCGCTCCTCTTCGGCGAGTCTGCCGGGCGCGTTGTGGTCAGTTGCGAGCCGCACGATGCCAAGCGGGTGCTCGAGCTGGCCAAGCAACAGGGCATGCCGGCGACGGTGATCGGCGAGGTGGGCGGCGCCAGGCTGTCCATCAGCTCCTGGATCGAGGCGCCGGTGGACGTGTTGAGCGACGCCTGGCGGGGCGGGCTGGCCCAGGCGCTGGAATCCGACACGAGTCGTGAATTACAAAGCGCGAGCAACGGCCATGGATGAGGGCGTGAAGCACTATTGCGGGCTGTTCGGCATCTACGGCCACCGGGAGGCCGCACGGCTGACGTATCTGGGCCTCTATTCGCTGCAGCATCGCGGCGAGGAAGCCGCGGGCATCGTCACCTATGATGGCAAGGAGATGCGCACCCACAAGGGCATGGGACTGGTCTCCGAGGTCTTCAACGAATCGACGCTGCGCTCCCTCCCGGGTCGGATGGCGCTGGGCCACACCCGCTACTCGACGACCGGTTCGAGCACGCTGAAAAACTCCCAGCCGCTGGTGGTGACCTATGCGAAGGGTTCGCTGGCCGTGGCGCACAACGGCAATCTCATTAACGCCTTCGAGCTGCGACAGCAGCTGGAGGCGAATGGATCGATCTTTCAGACGACCGTGGACAGCGAGATCATCCTGCACCTGTTGGCCCGGACGACGAACAAGGAGTTTCAGGATGACCTCGTGGAATGTTTGCCGCTGCTCAAGGGGGCGTACACGCTGCTGTTTCTTACGGAGCGCGAGCTAATCGGCTGCCGGGATCCGAACGGCTTCCGGCCGCTGTGCATCGGCCGGCTCAATCGTTCGTATGTGCTGGCGTCGGAGACGTGCGCGCTGGACATCATCGGGGCGAAGTTCGTGCGCGAGGTGGAGCCGGGTGAGGCGGTGATCATCAGTTCGAGCGGCCTGCGCTCCCTGCATCCATTCAAGCATTGCCCCGTGAAGCGGTCGCATTGCCTCTTCGAGCATGTCTATTTCGCGCGGCCGGACTCGCGGGTCTTCGGGGAAAACGTGCAGGACGTGCGCATGAAACTCGGCGCGCAGCTGGCGCGCGAGTATCCGGTGGAGGCGGACCTGGTCATGCCGATTCCGGACTCCGGCAACTTCGCGGCCCTCGGCTACAGCCGCGAGTCCAAGATCCCGTTCACCCTTGGCATGACGCGCAACCACTATGTCGGGCGCACGTTCATCCAGCCCGCGCAGGAGATCCGCGACCTCAAGGTGCGGGTGAAGTTCAACCCGATCCGGGCGCTGATCAAGGACAAGCGGCTCGTCATCGTCGATGATTCGATCGTGCGCGGCACGACGACGCGGGCGCGCGTGAAGAGCCTGCGCGAGGCGGGCGCGAAGGAGATCCATTTGCGGGTGAGCTGCCCTCCGACGAAGTTTTCCTGTTTTTACGGCATCGACTTTCCGACGAAGAAGGAGCTCATCGCCAACACGATGACGCTCGAGGAGATCCGCAAGTTCATCGGCGTGGAGACGCTCGGCTACCTGTCGATCGACGGGATGCTGAAGGCGCTGGGCAAGCCAGGCGATTATTGCACGGCCTGCTGGAGCGGCACGTACCCGATCCCGTTCGGCGATGAGGGCGATAAGTTTGCGCTGGAACGGCAGGCCAAGTTTGCCGGACAGGGGGCCTCCGGCTAGCATGCCCGGCGTCACGTATCGCCAGGCCGGGGTGGACATCGAGGCGGCGGACGGCTGGCTCTCGCGCATGCGGCCGCTCATCCGGTCCACGCGGCGCGCGGAGGGGCTGCCGGACCGGGGCCAATTTGCCGGCCTCTTCCGCTTCGCGGCGTCCCGGTATCGCGAGCCGGTGCTGGTGGCCTCGACGGACGGTGTGGGCACGAAGCTGGCGGTCGCGCAAGCGGCCGGCGCGCACCGGGCGATCGGCATCGACGCCGTCGCGATGAACACGAACGACATCGTGGTGTACGGAGCCGAGCCGCTCTTTTTTCTCGATTACCTGGCGGTGGGGCGCCTGCAGCCCGCGCTCATGAGCGCGCTCCTCAAGGGCGTGGCCGAGGGGTGCCGGCAGAGCGGCTGCGCGCTGCTGGGCGGCGAGACCGCCGAGATGCCCGGCGTGTACGATGAGGGCGAGTACGACATCGCCGGCTTCTGCGTCGGGGTGGCGGAGCGCGCGAAGCTGATTGACGGCTCGCGCGTGCGCGCGGGCGATGCGATCGTCGGATTGGCCTCCTCCGGCGTGCACGCCAACGGGTTTTCGCTGGTGCGGCGCGCGTTCACACGCGCGCAGCTGCTGCGGTGGAAGCGCCAGCTGCTCATCCCGACGCGCATCTACGTGAAGCCGGTGCTGCGCGCGGCGCGGCAGCTGCCGATCCATGCGATTGCGCACGTGACCGGGGGCGGGCTGGCGCGGCGGATTCCGAGCCTGGCGGCGAAGGCGCCCGGGCTGCGCGCGGTCGTGCACCCGGGCCGGTGGCGCGTGCCGCCGGTGTTCGAGGCAATTCAGCGCGCCGGGCGCATTGCGGACGAAGAGATGATGGGGACATTTAACATGGGAATCGGGATGGCGCTGGCCTGTCACCTGCGCGAGGCGCGCCGCGTGGTGCGCCTGATGGCGCGAGCCGGCATTCCTGCGTGGATCATCGGCACGATCGAGCGAGGCCGAGCGCCCACCGCGCTCGGCATTTCGCGGCTGCCATGATGGCAGCCGCTTCACGGGAGCGGAAATGAGAGTCTTGGTGATCGGATCGGGAGGGCGCGAGCACGCGCTGGTGTGGAAGCTGAGCCAGTCGCCCGAAGTCACGAAGCTGTACTGCGCGCCGGGCAACGGCGGCATCGGCGAGCTCGCCGAGCTGGTCGACCACGGCTCGGAGGACATCGAGGCGCTGGCGGACTTCGCCGAGAGCAAGGACATCGACCTGACGGTGGTGGGACCGGAATCGTCGCTGGCCAAGGGGATCGTCGACCTGTTCGAGAAGCGCGGCCTGCGCATCTTCGGCCCCTCGAAGGCCGCCGCGCGGCTGGAGTCGAGCAAGGCGTTCGCGAAGAACCTGATGAAGAAGTACGGCATCCCGACCGGCCAGTTTGCCGTGTTTGACGACGCGCAGGCGGCGCGCGCCTACGTGCGCCAGCTGGGCGCGCCCATCGTGGTCAAGGCGGACGGGCTGTGCGGGGGCAAGGGCACGATCGTCGCGCAGACGCTCAGCGAAGCGCTGGGCGCGGTGGACCTGCTGATGGAGGACAAGATCTTCAAGCAGGCCGGCGAGCGGATCGTCATCGAAGAGCGGCTGGTCGGAGAGGAAGTTTCGATCATCGTCGTGACGGATGGGACGACCGCGTTGCCCCTGCTGGCGGCGCAGGATCACAAGCGGCTCCACGACGGAGACAAGGGACCGAACACCGGCGGCATGGGCGCCTACGCGCCCGCGCCCATGGTCGACGCCGCGCTGGCCCGGCAGATTATGGAGCAGATCATCGATCCCACCATCCGCGCGCTGGCAAGCGAGGGGTTGAACTATACCGGCGTGCTGTACGCCGGGTTGATGCTGACGAGCGACGGGCCGAAGGTGCTCGAATACAATACGCGCTTCGGCGATCCGGAGACGCAGGCGATCCTGCCGCTCATGAAGAGCGATCTGGTGCCGATTTTGGACGACGCAGTGGAAGGGCGGCTGTCGTCGACGACGTGCCAGTGGCAGACCGGCAGCTGCGCGTGCGTGGTCGTGGCCTCAGGCGGCTACCCCGGAGATTTTCCCATCGGCAAAGAGCTCGCCGGGTTGGAGCAATTCAAGGACCGGCGGGACCTGCTGCTCTTTCACGCCGGCACCAAAAAGGACAAAGGACGGTTCGTCAGTTGGGGCGGGCGCGTCCTGAACGTGGTGGGCACCGGCCAGGATCTTGAGGCGGCGCTGAAGTGCGCCTACGAGGCGATCGGCCCGGTCAGCTTCGAGGGGATGACGTATCGCAAGGACATCGGGTTCCGGGCGCTCAAAAAACCGGTGGTGATCTGATGAGCGCTTCTGCACCTCAGGCAACGGTGGGCATCCTCATGGGGTCGGATTCCGACTGGCCGGTCATGGAGCAGGCCGAGAAGACGCTCCAGAGCTTCGGCGTTCCCTGCGAGGTGCGCGTGCTCTCGGCGCACCGCAGCCCGGAGCTGGTGCGCGAGTACGCCAGCACGGCGGTGGCGCGCGGGCTGAAGGTCGTCATCGCCGCCGCCGGCGGAGCGGCCCACCTGGCCGGGGTGGTCGCCGCGCACACCACGCTGCCGGTCATCGGGGTGCCGATCGAGAGCAAGAGCTTGAAGGGGCTCGACAGCCTGCTGTCGACGGTGCAGATGCCCAAGGGGGTCCCGGTGGCGACGGTGGCCATCGACAACGCGGCGAACGCGGCGATCCTCGCGGTCCAGTGCCTGGCGCTGGGCGACGCGGCGCTGCAGCGCGCCCTCGTCGAGCACAAGCAACGGCTGACGGAGAGCGCCGTCAAGGCGGATCAGGGGATCCAGGCTTCGCGCCGGCGGGCATAACATCCGTGCGTGCGGCATGACGCAGTCTCCGCAGGTGTTCGGGATCACCGGCGAAGCGCCGGATCCTGCCGCGCTTGAGGCGGCGGCGGCCATCCTCCGCCGCGGCGGGCTGGTGGCATTTCCCACCGAGACGGTGTATGGCCTTGGCGTGGATGCCACGAATCCGCAGGCGATCGCGCGGCTCAACCAGGTGAAAGGCCGGCCGCCGGAGAAGCCCTATTCATGGCACGTGGCCACGATCGAACAGATGCGCCAATACGTTGATCCGCTTCCTCCGCTGGCCGTCAGGCTCATGGAGCGGTTTTGGCCCGGGCCGCTGACGATCATCCTGCCGGCCAAGGCCGGAGGGACGATCGGATTCCGGCTGCCCGACCATCCGGTTGCGCAGGCGTTTCTACGCGCCTGCGGCGTGCCGGTGGCCGCGCCCAGCGCCAATCGCTCAGGGTGTCCCCCACCGACCGACGCCGGTGAAGTCATTCGGGCGCTCAACGGCGCGGTCGACTGCGTGCTCGACGGCGGCCCCACGACGCTCGGGCGGGAGTCCAGCGTCGTCGAGGTGGTCGAGGGGCGGCTCGAAGTGCGCCGCGAAGGCGCGCTGGCAGCACGGACGATTCTGAGCGCGGCAGGGGCGGCATGAGCTTCAAGCGCGTCCTGTTTGTATGCACCGGCAACAGCTGCCGCAGCGTCATGGCCCAGGGTCTCATGCAGCACCTGCTCAGGCGGGCCGGCGTGGAGACCGTCAGCGTCAACTCCGCCGGCATCTTCGCCATGGAGGGGATGGGGCCCACGCGGGAGACCCAGCGGGTGCTTCAGGAGATCGGTGTGGACTGCTCGATGCACCGCGCCCGGGCGCTCCACCAGGACATGGTGGAGGCGGCCGACTTGGTGCTCGTGATGGAGCAGTTCCACGCGGATGAGATCCTGGCGCGGTTTCCCGGCGCGAGGGGGAAAGTGCATCTTCTGAAGACCTACGGACTCTCTCCGCGCGAGCAGGCAGGGAATCCGAACATTCCGGACCCGATCGGCAAGCCGCTCGAGGTGTACGAAATCTGCTTCGCCGACATCCGCGAGGCGGTGGAACGGGTGATGAAGTCGCTGGGGGTCAGCGCGGGATGACCCGCGCGCGGCGTCCCCACCCGCTGCCCCGCCGGGTCGCGATCGGGGCGGACCACGGCGGCTTCGCGCTGAAGGCAAAGCTGGTCGCCCGGCTGCAGGCGAAGGGCATCGAGGTCGCGGATTTGGGCACCCACTCGCCGGAGCCCTGCGACTACCCGCTCATCGGCTATAAGGTCGCCTCGGCGGTGGGGCAGGGGCGGTTCGACCGCGGGATCTTGCTGTGCAAGTCCGGCATCGGCATTGCGATTGCGGCGAACAAAGTGCCGGGAGTGCGCGCCGCCGTCTGCGGCGACCTGTTCGACGCCCGGCGCAGCCGGGAGCACAACGACGCCAACATCCTCGTGCTGGGTGCTGAGAAGCTGAGCCAGCGCCAGGCGCAGCGGGTGCTCGATGCCTGGCTGGCGACGCCGTTTGAAGCCGGCGGCCGCCACGAACGCCGCGTCAAGCAGATCGCCGAGATTGAGAAAAGGAGCCGCAAGACGTGACCAGCCCGCTGCGCACGACCGACCCTGACGTCGCCGAGGCGATCCGGCAGGAGCTGCGGCGCCAGCACGACCACCTGGAGCTGATCGCCTCGGAAAACTTCACCAGCCTGGCGGTGCTGGAGGCGCAGGGCTCGGTGCTAACGAACAAGTACGCCGAGGGCTATCCCGGCGCCCGGTGGTACGGGGGCTGCGAGTTCGTGGACGTCGTCGAGCGGCTAGCGATCGAGCGCGCGAAGGCGATCTTCGGCGCCGAGTACGCCAACGTCCAGCCCCACTCCGGCACGCAAGCCAATCTCGTCGTGCTGTATGCGATGCTGCAACCGGGCGACACGATCCTGGCCATGAGCTTGGCGCACGGCGGCCACCTGTCTCACGGGCATCCGAAAAACTTCTCCGGCCGGTTCTTCACGATCGTGCCCTACGGCGTCAGCCAGCAGACCGAGCAGATCGACTACGACGCGCTCGAAACGCTCGCCAAGGAGCACAAGCCGAAGCTGATCCTGGCTGGCTACTCGGCGTACTCCCGGACGCTGGACTTTAAGCGGTTCCGCCAGATCGCCGATGCGGTCGGGGCGCTGCTGCTCGTCGACATGGCCCACTTTGCCGGCCTGGTCGCCGCCGGCGTCTATCCCAATCCGGTGCCCTTCGCCGACTTCGTGACCTCCACGACGCACAAGACGCTGCGCGGACCCCGCGGCGGGTTTATTCTTGCCAGGGCGGCGCACGCCAAGGCGATCGACGCCGCACTCTTTCCCGGCAATCAGGGCGGCCCGCTCATGCACGTCATCGCCGCCAAAGCGGTCTGCTTCAAAGAGGCGATGACGGAGGGATTCAAGGCGTACCAGCGGCAGGTCGTCGCCAACGCGAAGGCGCTGGCCGCCGCGATGGCGCAGCGCGGCTACCGCATCGTCTCCGGCGGGACGGACAACCACCTGCTCCTCGTCGACCTCACCCCCAAGGGGATCACCGGCAAGGAGGCACAGGAGGCGTTGGATCAAGCCAAGATCACCGTCAACAAGAACGCCATTCCGTTCGATCCGCTGCCGCCGGGGAAGGCGAGCGGCATCCGGCTGGGCACGCCGGCACTCACGACGCGTGGCATGCGGGAGCCGCAGATGGAGGAGGTCGCCCGGTTGATCGATGAGGCGCTGGCGCATCGGCAGGATCCGGCCGCGCTGCAAGCGGTGGCGCGCCAGGTGGCCGTGCTGGCCGACCGCTTTCCGCTCTATCCCGAACTTCGATGAAGTGCCCATTCTGCGGCCACCAGGAGGACAAGGTGGTCGACTCCCGTGCCAGCTCGGATGAGCTGTCCATCCGTCGCCGGAGGGAATGCCTGGCGTGCGGCAAACGCTTCACCACCTACGAGCACGTCGAAGAGCAGCCGCTCATGGTCGTCAAGAAGGACGGCCGCCGCGAACGGTTCGACCGCCACAAGCTGCTGGCGGGGCTGGTCAAAGCGTGCGAGAAGCGGCCGGTCAGCATGGACGATCTCGAGCGGTTGGTCGATGAGCTTGAACGGGAGCTCTCGCAGCAGTTCGAGCGCGAAGTGCCTTCCCGCGAGGTCGGCGAGCGGGTGATGAAAAAGCTCCACGCCCTGGACCCGGTGGCCTACGTGCGGTTCGCCTCGGTCTACCGGGAGTTCAAGGACGTGGAGCAGTTCATGCGCGAGCTCAAGGACCTGCTGGCGCTGAAAGCCAAGTAGTTTCTCCCTCCGTTCCTTGACGTCGGGAAGCCGTCTCAGGCATAGTTATAGTGTCCGAACGGGCAAACCCGTCGAGAGACGGGGGCGCAAAGCCACGAGACCACCTCGGTCAGTCGGGCTGCCGAAGCGAAGACTTCAGCAGCCTATTTTGTTGCCTGAGCACGACCAATAGGGGAGACACCGGACAGCCTATGCGTCGGATGCTGATCGTGGATGACGAGCGGGACATTTGCGACTTGCTCCAGGAGTTTTTCAGTGCGAGGGGATTCGCGGTGGTCTCCGCCTTCAGCGGCGAGGAAGCGCTGGAGCGCCTCTGCGGGCAGACCGCCGATGTGATCCTGTTGGACGTGCTGCTTCCCGGCCTCTCCGGTCTTGAAGTGCTCAGGCGCGCCAAACAGCTCTACCCGCACGCACGCGTGGTCATGGTGACCGCCATCGATCAGGAGGAGGTGCGGACTCAAGCCACCCGGTACGGCGCCGAGGCTTACATCACCAAGCCCTTCGATTTCGCCGACCCTGCCTGGTCCTCTCTTCTCGTCTAGCTTGACGGCTCGGACGGGACAGCCTCGAGCGTACTCTTCAACTTTGCGCGCTTGCGCACCTGCTGCAGCCATGCCTCAAGGTGGGCCGACTGCTTCCTGGTGAGCGTCTCCTCCCGCAGCGAGGTCTCCACCGTCGCCAACTCGGAACGCTCCGCCGGCACGCGCGCTTCAGGGCGGAGAAACGCCGCGCTCTCCGGCAGAGAGAGCACCTCGGTGAATTGGCCCAAGGCGGTGCGAAACGCGGCCTCATTGACCGCGGGGGCAGTGCCGATGGGCGCAATCGGCTCCGTGCGGGGGAACGTGACGGTCTGCGCCGCCGGCGCGCCCTCGGTCAGCATGACCTCCTCAAAGCGCATTCCCCCGCTCATTTGCGTCATCAGGCGCGTGCGCAGCCCCTCGGCCTTCGCCTGCGCGGCCGCCGCCGCGTTCTCCTGAATCAGCTTCCGCCGCACCGCGTCGCGGACGTCCTCATAGGCAGGCAGGCGCGAGGGCGTGCGCGCGGCCACCCGCGCCACGTAGATGCCGTGATCGGTGCGGATCACCGGGCTGAGCCGTCCATCGGGCAGTGAGGCCGCGGCCTGCAGCACGGCCGGCTCCGGGCCGTCGGGAAGCCAGAGAGCGTCGACCGGGACCGGTCCGGCGGTGTGCAGGCGCAGCGTGCGCGCCGCGGCGATCTCCTCAAGCCGCAGTTGCGCATCCAGGTCATCCTCCAGGTCCAGCCCCAACAGGGTCAGCTGTTTACGAGCGCGCTCATCCGCCACTCGCTCTCGCACCGCGTCTTTCACCTCGTCAAACGGCTTGACGCGCTGCGGCTCATCGGCGAAGTCAGATTCATGGTCCCGGTAGTACGTCCGGAGATCCTCGTCGGTCACTTGGATCGTCGGGAGCAGCTCTTCGCGCAGGGCGCCGACATACTCGATCGTTACCTGGTCGGGCACGCGGTACTCTTCCGCGTGCGCGTGGAACCAGGTGCGCTGGTGTTCCTCAGTGAGCGAGGTGGCGACCGCCTCGGTGAAGGCGCCGGTCGGGAAGACGAACAGCAGCGCGCGGATCCGCTCGTGCGCGTCCTGGTAGGCGGAGGCGACGTCCTCAGCGCTCACCGTCACGGCGTTGCGTTCGGCGGCCACCAGCTTCTCGACCAGCAAGTTCTGGCGCAGCAGCGACTCAAATGCGCGCGGATCGGCGTTCGTGATCTGCAAGTACCTCCGGTACCGATCCGGTTGGAACCGTCCCTGGTCCTGGAACGCCGGGATCTGCTCGATCGCAGCGAGCAGCTCCTGGTCGTCCACGCGCAGCCGGCGCCGCTTGGCTTCTTCCAGCAGCATGAGCCGGTCCCAGGTGGCACCCGTGAGCATTGTCTCCAGGCTCGGGGAGAGCTCGCCGAACTGGCCCTCCCACTGGCGCTTCAGCCAGAGGCGCTGCGCCTCGAAGGTTTCCCAGGGGATTGAGTGGCCGAATAGGGTGCCTGCAGATCCGCCCGGCCCGCCCGCTTGGCGCTGCCCGGTGGCGTGAAAGAAGAAGAGGAAGGGTAGGATCAGCACCGCCGCGATTCCTAAGCTGACGCGCCGGCGCATCTCATGCGACACGATGAGTTGCTTGAACATGGCGCTGTATTGTACGCTGCCGCCCTCTGCTGAGCAAGCGCTCGCGCGTCGTTGACACTCCGGAAGCCCTCCTGTACAATCGGAAGGCTTCACCTATCTCGCGATGACCACCAAACGCCCCGTCTCTCAACGTCGTACGAAACGCGCTTCCTCGCCCCCTGAGGGGGGCGCGGCCGGGCCGCGCCTGAAGCTCGGCCTGCCCAAGGGCAGCCTTCAGGAGGCGACGGTCCGGCTGTTTGACCGCGCCGGCTTCAAAGTCCTCATCAGCGAGCGCTCCTACGCCCCGTCGATCGACGACCCGGAGCTGGAGCCGATGCTCCTGCGGGCCCAGGAGATGTCGCGGTACGTCGAGCAAGGCGTGCTCGATTGCGGCATTACCGGCAACGATTGGGTGCTGGAGAACCGCTCGCGCGTGACGCGCGTCGTCGAGCTGATGTACGCCAAGCGGACCCGCCACCCGGTGCGCTGGGTGCTCGCCGCGCCCGCCTCGGGACCGATCAACCGCCTGAGCGACCTGCAGGGCAAGCGCATCGCCACCGAGCTGGTCAACGTCACGAAGGCCTACTTGGCAAAGCATGGGGTGACGGCTGACGTCGAGTTCTCCTGGGGGGCGACCGAAGGCAAGGTGCGCGCCGGGCTGGTCGATGCGATCGTCGAGCTGACCGAGACCGGCCAAACGCTGATCGCCAACGGCCTGCGGATTCTGGAGACGGTGTGCGAGTCCACGACGCAGCTCATCGCGCACCCCGCAGCACTACGCGATCCCTGGAAGCGCCGGAAAATCGAAACGTTGAAGACGCTACTCGTCGGCGCGGTCGAAGCGGACGGCAAGGTCGGCGTGAAGCTCAACGTCCCCGAAGCGAAGCTGCGGCAGGTGATGAACGCCCTGCCGGCCATGAAGCGGCCGACGGTCTCCAAGCTGTGGTCCCGCGACGGCGAGGATCCCTGGTGGGCGGTGGAGACGATCATCGAAGAGCGCCAGATCAAGGCGCTCATCCCCCTCCTGAAAGAGGCGGGGGCGCAAGACATTATCGAGTATCCGCTCAATAAAGTGATCTACTGACGGGTGGCGATGCGTCCGGTCATCGTCGGCATCGCACTCACGGCGGCCCTGGCGCTGACCGGCTGTGCCGCGCGGCGGGGCGGCGGCGATGCCAGCCGCGTGGCGTACAGCTCATACCTGCGCGGGCTGATGCTCGAGCGCTCCTCCCGTCTGCCGGAGGCGCTCCAGGCGTATCAGGCGGCCCTTGCGCATGACCGGCAGTCCCCCTTCCTGCGGGTGCGCATCGGCGCGACGTACGTCAAGCTCGGCAAGATGGATCGAGCGCTGCAGGAGTTCTCGAAGGCGCTCGCTCTCAAGCCCGACCACCCTGATGCGCTGCGGTGGCTGGGGATGCTCAACGCCGCGCAGGGACGGACAGCCGACGCGTCGGCCTCGTACGAGCGGCTCCTGCAGGTGGAGCCGGGGGACACGTTCGTCATGAGCACTCTGGCGGACCTCTACGTCCTGCAGGGCCGGCTGCCGCAAGCAATCGAAATGTACGAGCGGCTGGTCGTTGAAGAGGGATCGACCAGCCAGCTGCACTTCAACCTCGGCGTCCTGTACGGGCGGGTGGGCCGGCTGACCGAGGCGCTCGCGCAGTTGTCGCGGGCGTTCGAGCTCTCGCCGGATTCGCTGGACGTGCGCGTGGCGCTGGGGCTGACGTACGAGTTGCACGAGGAGTACGCCAAGGCCGCGGCGCACTACGAAGACGCCATCGCGCTGGATCCGTTGAACCCGCGCGTGTACTACCATGCGGCCCGCGCGCATTTCAGCGCCAAGCGGTATACGGCGGCCGCGGTCAATTACGAAGCGGTCATGGACTTGACCCCGCAGGACACCGAGGCGGTCATGGGGCTGGTGCGGGTGCGAGTCGCGCAGCGGCGCTTCGACCAGGCGGTGGAGCTGCTAGGCGAGAAGCTGCAGGCGCTGGGGCCGTTGCCGGAGCTCTATGTCGCGCTCGGCATCGTCTATCGCGAGGCAAAGCAGCCCGAAGAGGCGCTGCGGGCGTTTGAGCGCGCGGTCGACCGGAAGCCCGATTACGCGCAGGCGCACTTCTATCTGGCCGCGCAGTTCGATCAGTTGCAGCGCAAGCCGGAGGCGCGGCGGGCGCTGCGCCGGACGCTGGAGCTCGATCCCAATCATCCGGATGCGATGAACTATCTTGCGTACATGGACGCCGAAGCAGGCGTGAACCTGCCCGAAGCAAAGGCGCTCATTCAGCGCGCCGTGGAGATGGACCCGGAGAACGGCGCGTATCTGGACAGCCTGGGCTGGGTCTACTACAAGATGGGGCAGCTGGACGAGGCGGTGGCGCATCTGGAGCGGGCGGCCGAACTGCTGGAGACCGACCCGGTGATCTTCGACCATCTCGGCGAGGTGTATCTCAAGCGGCGGGATCTTGAGCAGGCGAAGCGGAACTGGGAGCGCGCCCTCCAGCTTGATCCCGGCCAAACGGTCATCGAGGAGAAACTTGAGCGGCTCTTCACGCAACCCGTAGGAATCAGCCCATGAGTCCCACCCCGGCTCCTGATCCGCGCCAGTTAAAGACCGTTGCCGTGGAGTTGCGCCGGACCATCCTGCGCATGATCGCGAAAGCCGGCAGCGGCCATCCCGGCGGTTCGCTGTCGATGGTCGAGCTGCTGGTCGGTCTCTACTGGCACGCGCTGCGCCACGACCCGAAGCGGCCCGACTGGCCGGATCGCGACCTGTTCCTGCTGTCGAAGGGGCACGGCTGCCCCGCGCTCTACGCCGTCCTGGCCACGCGCGGCTATTTTCCCATGGATGAGTTGATGACGCTGCGCCGCTATCCGACCAGGCTGCAGGGGCACCCGGAGCGCGGCTGCGTGCCCGGCGTCGAGATTGCGGCCGGCTCGCTCGGGCAGGGGCTCTCGATGGCCAACGGCTTTGCGCTCGCCGACCGGCTCGACCGCCGCGCGCGCCGCATCTACTGCCTGATGGGCGACGGCGAGATCCAGGAAGGGCAGGTATGGGAAGCGGCGATGACCGCGCACCACCACAAGCTGGATGCGGTGTGCGCCATCATCGACGCCAATCAATTGCAGCAGAACGGTCCGGTGAAGGACATCCAGGACATCGAGCCGCTCGCCGACAAATGGCGCGCATTCGGCTGGCACGCGATCGAGATCGACGGACATGACATCGGACAAGTCCTCAAGGCGTACGATGAGGCGGCCACGGTCAAAGGGAAGCCGCAGGTCGTCGTCGCCCGTACGGTGAAAGGCAAAGGGGTCTCCTTCATGGAGCTCAATCCCGCGTGGCACGGCGTGGCTCCCAAACCGGACGAGCTGGAGAAGGCGCTCAAGGAGCTGCAGGCGGTGGCGGGCTGATGGCGGACAAACCCACGCGCGACGGCTTCGGCGAAGGGCTCTTGGAGCTCGGCAAGACCCACCCCAACGTCGTCGCCCTCTCCGGCGATTTGGAGGATTCGGCGCGGGCGATCTGGTTCAAGAAGCAATACCCTGAGCGGTTTTTCTCCGTCGGGATCGCAGAGCAGGACATGATCGGCACCGCCGCCGGCCTGGCCCTCGCGGGCAAGATCCCCTTCGCCTGCTCCTTCTCCCAGTTCGTGACCGGCAAGACGGTCGAGCAGCTGCGCATGGCGGTCTGTTACCAGCAGGCGAATGTGAAGGTCGCCGGCTCGCACGGCGGGCTCTCGGTCGGCGCCGACGGAGCCACCGCCGAGGCGCTGGAAGAGCTGGCGATCCTCCGCGCGCTGCCCAACATGACGATCGTGGTGCCGTGCGACGCGCTGGAAGCGAAGAAGGCGGCGATCGCCAGCGCCGACTACCCCGGACCGGTCTATCTGCGGCTCGGGCGCAGCCCGGTGCCGGTCATCACGAAAGAGGCGGATCTGTTTCAGATCGGGCGCGCCAGCGTGCTGCGCGACGGAAATGATGTGACGATCATCGCCTGCGGCGTCATGGTCAGCCACGCCCTGCAGGCGGCCGAGTCGCTCGCCAAAGAGGGGATCGAGACGCGCGTCATCAACCTGCACACCGTGAAACCGATCGACCAGCAGATGCTGGTGGCCGCCGCGAAGGAGACCGGTGCCATCGTCACCGCAGAAGAGCATTCCGTCATCGGCGGGCTCAGCGGCGCGGTGGCCGAAGTCGTTGTCCAGCACCACCCGGTGCCGATGCAATTTGTCGGCGTCAAGGACCGCTTCGGCACCTCCGGCGATCCGGCGGAGCTGCTCAAAGCCTTCTCGCTCATGCCCGAAGACCTGATCAAGGCCGTCAAAGACGTCCTGCGCCTCAAGTCCTCCTGCGACGCCTCCAGCCCGCGCTGAGGGGTCCCCGATGCTGCGGCTGCGCGCGCCGGCGAAGCTGAACCTCTATCTGCGTGTCCTCGGCCGTCGGCCGGACGGGTATCACGAGATCGAAACGCTCTTTGAGCGCATCGATCTGGCCGATGAGCTGACCTTCCACTCCCACCCCGGCGAGCTGCGGCTGACCTGCGATGAGCCGAGCCTCTCCTGCGGAGAAGACAACCTTGTGCTCAAAGCCGCGCGGTTGCTTCAGCAGGCGAGCGGTGCCACCCAGGGCGTTGAGATCCATCTGACGAAACGGATTCCTGTGGCTGCCGGACTGGGAGGAGGATCCTCGGATGCCGCGGCGACCTTGCTCGGTCTCAACCGGCTCTGGCAGCTTGGGTTATCGCAGGATCGGTTAGCGGAATTGGCGGCCAGGCTCGGCTCGGATGTCGCGTTCTTCCTCCTGGAGGGTTCGTTTGCCATCGGCACGGGGCGAGGCGAGCGCTGCGAACCGCTGCCGGAGGGGCCGGCCTTGACCCATGTGCTGGTGGTTCCCAAAGAACGGTTATCCACAAAGGAGGTCTTCGCAAGCGGGGATTTTGGCTTGACAGCGACGAAGCCCTCCAGTACGATGATCGTGCACGCCTTACGCAACGGCTCGCTTGGCGAGCTCGCTGACGGGTTGTGGAACGATCTTCAACCGGAAGCGATCCGGCGTTGTCCTGTCATTGCGGTTATCCAGTCGACCTTGCGCGCGTCCGGCTGTCTCGGCACGCTGGTCTCCGGCAGCGGCTCCTCGGTGTTCGGACTCTGCCGGGATCACGCGCAGGCGCAGGCGATTATCGCACGGATCCGCTCCGCAGTACCGCCCGGGTCGTTCACTGAGGTCATCCATACGGAACAGCGCAGGGGTGCGTCCGAAGGTGTCTGTGCGGCACGGATTGGGGAGTAGTGTAATGGTAGCACAAGAGCCTTTGGAGCTCTACGTCCAGGTTCGAATCCTGGCTCCCCAGCTTTCAAGGGGGCAGGCAGGAAACCATGCGATGAGGCGCAAGCGATGAGAACAGTGCAGGCGATTATCTTGGCGGCGGGCGAAGGCACGCGGATGAAGTCCGAGCTGCCGAAAGTGTTGCATCCCCTCTGTGGGCGTCCCATGATCGCCTACGCGCTGGATCTGGCGGCGTCGGCGGGTGTGAAGCAGCCCGTCGTCGTGCTCGGCCACGGCGCGGACGCGGTCAAGCCGCGGCTGCCGAAAGAGGTGAAGGTCGTCATCCAGACCAAGCAGCTGGGCACCGGCGACGCGGTGATCAGCGCCAAGCGTGCCTTAAGCGGCGCGGCGGGCGATGTGATGATTCTCTATGCCGATACCCCGCTGCTGCGCCGCACGACGGTTCAGCGGTTCATCGAGGCCCATTTCAAGGCGGGAGCCACCTGCACGCTCCTGACCGCGCACCTGGCCGACCCCACGGGCTACGGCCGCATCGTGCGCAACGAGACCGGCCAGATCACCGGCATCCTCGAGGAAAACGAAGCGACCGTCGCACAGCGGGCCATCCGCGAGATCAACGTGGGCCCCCTGATCTGCAAGGCGCCGGCGCTGACGGCCGCGCTCGCCGCCGTCACGCCCACCGGACCGAAGAAGGAGCTCTACCTGACGCACATCATCTCGCATATCGCGCAGCAGGAGGGGGCGAAGATCCAGGCGGCGAAGGTCGAGGAGATTTCGGAGGCGCTGGGCATCAACTCGCGCACGGAGCTCTCGCGCGCGATCGGCGTCATCCGCCAGCGGATCGTCGATGCGCATCTGCACAACGGCGTGACCATCGAAGACCCGCATTCCACGTTCATCGATCACGGCGTGACGATCGGAGCGGACAGCGTCATCCGTCCGTACACCGTCATTGAGACCGGCGTCTCCATCGGCAAGCGTTGCTCGGTCGGCCCGTTCGCCCGGCTCCGGGGCGGAGTGGCACTCGCGGATGACGTGCGGGTGGGCAATTTCGTCGAGCTGGTGCGCACGAAGGTCGGCGCGCGCACGCGGATGCACCATATGACGTATCTCGGCGACGCCATCGTGGAAGAGGACGTCAACATCGGGGCGGGCACGATCACCGCCAATTACGACGGCAAGGACAAGCACCAGACGCACATCGGCAAAGGAGCGTTCATCGGATCGGACACTGTGCTGATCGCGCCGGTCAAGGTGGGCGCCGGAGCGGTGACCGGGGCGGGCAGCGTCGTGCCTAAGGCGCATGACGTGCCCGCGAAAGGCGTCGTTGCCGGGGTGCCGGCGCGGCCGCTGAACCACCGCCCCAGTGAGAAACCGGCCGAACCATCCGCCGCCAAAGTGAACGGGCACAAGAAGACGGCGAAGGCCCCGCGGAAAAAGACCGCCAGGCCGGCGGTCCGCAAGGCCCTGAGGCTCAAGCGCCGGCCGGCGGCGAAAGCGAAGCCGCGCGTGAAGGCCAAGGCGCGAGTCCGCGTCAAGGCCCGGCCGAAGCAGAAAGCGAAAAGGCGATAACGCATGGCGATCGCTCGGCGCAGTCCGCTGGCCGCCGAATTGGCGATCTTGACCGGCAACGCGAATCCCGCGCTGGCCAAGGCCATTTGCCGGGAGCTGAAGGTGCCGATGGCCGAGTCGGTCGTGGGCCGATTCAGCGAGGGCGAGGTCCGGCTGAAGATCAACGAGAACGTCCGGGGCAAGGACGTCTTCGTCGTGCAGCCGACGTGCCCGCCGACCAACGACAACCTCATGGAGCTGCTGATGATGCTCGATGCGCTGCGGCGCGCGTCGGCCCGGCGCATCACGGCGGTGATCCCCTACTATGGCTATGCCCGCCAGGACCGCAAGGACCAGCCGCGGGTGCCGATTACCGCGAAGCTCGTCGCCAACCTGATCACCACGGCCGGAGCGCACCGCGTGCTCACGATGGACCTGCATGCGGGGCAGATCCAGGGATTCTTCGACATTCCGCTCGACCACCTGTTCGCGATCACGGTCTTCGAGCAGTACATCCGGCGTAAGCGGCTGAAGTCGCTCGTCGTCGTCTCGCCGGACGTAGGCGGCATCAAGATGGCCCGGGCGTACGCCAAGCGGCTTGAGGCGGGCCTGGCCATCGTCGACAAGCGCCGCAACACGCCCGAGTCCACCGAAGTGATGCACATCCTCGGCGAGGTGAAGGGGCGGACCTGCTTGCTCGTGGATGACCTGATTGCGACCGGCAGCTCGCTCGTGGAAGCCGCCGAGGCGCTGCACAAGGCGGGGGCCACCGAGGTCTATGCCTGCGTGACCCACCCGATTCTCTCGGGACCGGCGCGCAGCCGGATCGCGTCGTCCCGCCTGAAGGAGCTTATCGTCACCGACACCATTCCCTTGCGCGAGGAGTCCCGCCGCTCAAAAATCACGGTGCTCTCCGTCGCTCCGCTGTTGAGCGAAGCGATCCACCGGATCCACTACGAACAATCGATCAGCGTGCTGTTTGACGGCATGCCCGGATAACCCAGAGGGAACCCCATGGCCACGAAAGCGAAGGCAGCGATCCAGCAGCAATTGACCGTCAAGCGCCGGCCGCCTCAACAAGGGACGCGCGTGACCCGGCGGCTCCGCCTTGAGGGCGGCGTGCCGGGCGTGGTCTACGGCAAACAGATGGAGTCGGTGGCGGTGGTGGTGAACTCCCGGGAGCTCACCAAGCTGCTGCACACGAAGACCGGCGAGCATTCGCTGGTGACGCTGCGGCTGGACGATGCCAAATCATGGGAGAAGCCGGTGCTGGTCAAGTCGGTGCAGCACGATCCGGTGGACGGCCACGTGCTCCATGTCGATTTCCATGCGGTGACGCTCACCGAGCGCATCAAGGTCAAGGTGCCGCTGCTCCTCAAGGGCGATCCGGTCGGCGTGAAGCAGGAGGGCGGCATTCTCGAGCAGTTCCTGCGCGAGGTGGAGGTGGAGTGTTTGCCCACCGACATTCCGGCGGGCGTGGAGTTCGACGTCAGCGCTCTGACGATCGGGCAGACGGTGCACGTGCGCGATCTCGTCTCGCCGGCGAACGCCAAGATCACCAGCGAGCCTGAGGGCGCGGTCGCCTCGGTGCTGAAGCCGAAGGAAGAGAAGCCCGAGGAGGAGGCCGCCGCCGTGACCGAGCCGGAAGTGATCCGTGAGAAGAAGGAAGAGCCGGAGGAGGGGGCGGCAGGGGAAGCGAAAGCCGCGCCGGCCGGCCGCCCCGGCGGGAGCGAAGGTCGGGCCGGGGAGTCGAAGAAAGAAGCCAAATCGTGAAAGTGATCGTCGGCCTGGGCAATCCCGGGCATACCTACCACGGCACGAGGCATAACGTGGGATTCGCGTTGATCGAGCAGCTGAGCACGCGCCACAGCGCGCAGCTGCTGAACCGGGCGCTCAGCCCCAAGGATCAGCGGCCCGCCGCCGTCTACGGCGAGTATCAGGAAGGGAAAGAGACGGTGCGGTTGCTGATGCCGTTGACGATGATGAACGAATCGGGCGAGGCGCTGCGGGGGCTGGACGTGTCGAATCAGGATCTGCTCGTCGTCTGCGACGATGTCAATCTGCCGTTAGGCGCGATCCGCTTGCGGCCGCAGGGGGGTGCCGGAGGGCACCACGGCCTGCAGTCCTGCCTGGACGTGTTGAGCCGGGAGGATGTGCCGCGTCTGCGCATCGGCGTGGGGATTCCGCAGCTGCCCAGCGATCTGCGCGATTTCGTGCTCTCGTCGTTTACGAGCGAGGAGCGGCCGGCGGCCGCCCGTGCGATGGAACAGGCCGTGGAGGCCTGTGAAACATGGATCAAGGAAGGAATGGAGACCGCCATGACCCGGTACAACCGAGCGCAGGACGCATGACCACGACACGCGAATACGAAGCCCTGGTGATTTTCAAGACGGCCGGCACGGAGCAGGACGTCGCACGGCACGCCGCGCAGCTTGAAGAGCAGATCAAGAAAATTGGCGGCACACTCTCCACGTCCCAAAGCCTCGGACGCCGCCGCCTGGCCTTTCGCATTTCGCGCCAGACGGAGGGCATCTATCACGTGTTCCGCTTTCAGGCGCCGACGGAGCGCATCGCGGAGCTGGAACGGCTGTTCCGGTTGAGCGAGACGCTGGTCCGGTTCATCATCCTGAGCGCGGAGGAGATCGGAGTTCCCGCGCCGCGCCCCGCTCCGGCCACGGCCGCCGCGTGAGACCATGATCAGCCTCAACCGCGTCCTCCTGATCGGCAACCTCACCAAGGATCCTGAGCTGCGCTATACGCCCAGCGGCACGCCCGTCGCCAATCTGCGGCTGGCGGTCAACTCCTCGTTCAAGGGGCAGAGCGGCGAGCGCAAGGAAGAGACCTGCTTTGTGACGATCGTGGTGTGGAGCAAACAGGCGGAAATCTGCAATCAATATCTCAAGAAGGGCCGCCCGGTCTTCATCGAAGGCCGCCTGATCTATCGCAGTTGGGAGGCCGAAGGCAAGCCCCGCTCCACGATGGAAGTGCGGGCGGACCGGGTGCAGTTTCTCGGCGCGCCTCCCGGATCAGGCGGAGCTGCCGCCCGCGGCGGTGACGCGCCCGAGGATGTCCGCGTCGATGAGCCGGAGGCGGAAGGCTCGGAGAGCAACGCCAGCAGTGCCGCGGATGCGGACGTCCCCTTCTAATGAATCCATGACACCAGTTGTTTGCGGTTCGCCAGACGAGAGAGGATAAGGATGCCCATTGCCAGACGACGGACGCGACGGACGTTTGTACGGAAAGGCCCGTTGATCAAGAAGTCCTGCCGGTTCTGCTCGGAGAAGGCGGATCGGGTGGACTATAAAGACCTGGAGCGAATCGGCCGCTACGTGACGGAGCGGGGGAAGATCCTGCCCTCCCGCCTGACCGGCAACTGCGCGAAGCATCAGCGGGTGCTCACCCGTGCGGTCAAGCGGGCGCGGTTCATGGCGCTCCTGCCGTACGTGTCCGCCTAACGGGAGCTGTGCCATGGATGTCGTGCTGTTGAAAGATGTGGAGAAGCTGGGCACCGAAGGCGCGGTCGTCAACGTGAAGCCGGGATTTGCGCGCAACTACCTGCTGCCGCGCGGCCTGGCGGTGGCGGCGACTCCGCAGCAGCTGCGCGCCGTTGAGGCGTCCACGCGCCGACGCGCCCAACGGACGGCGCGGGCGCAGGCGGACGCCGTGGTGCTGAAGCAGCAGATCGAAAGGCGCGCGGTGTCGCTTCCGCTGACCATCGGCGCCGATGAGAAACCGTTTGGTTCGGTCACCGCGCATGATATTATGGAGGCGCTGAAGCGCGAGGGGATCGAGATCGAGAAGCCGTCGATTCAGCTCGAGCAGCCCATCAAGGCGCTCGGGGTCTACGAGGTTCCCGTCCGCGTCCATGCGGATGTGGTCGCCACCCTGAAGCTGCAGGTCATCAAGGCGTAGCCCGTCACACGCCCGGCGTGTGCGTGCCCAACGATGACGACAAGACTGACTGTGTCCGAGCTCACGACGCTCGAACGGCTGCCGCCGCAGAACCTCGATGCGGAGCAGGCGGTGCTGGGCTCGATGCTGCTCGAGGAAGAAGCGATCGTCCAGTCCACCCAACTCCTCGAGGAGGGGGTCTTCTACAAGGACGCCCACCGGAAGATCTTCGCCGCCCTCCTCTCGCTGTACAAAGCCAACACCCCCGTGGATCTCGTGACCGTGACGGACGAGCTCCGCAAGCGCAGCCTGCTCGAGGAGGTTGGCGGGCCCAGCTACCTCGCCACGCTCACCAGTGTGGTGCCCACTGCGGCGAACGCGGAGCACTACTGCCGCATCGTCAAGCAGAAGGCGATCCTCCGCGACCTGATCCGCGCCTCGACCCACATTGCGACCGAGTGCTACGAGTCGTCGCTGGAGCCCGATCTCCTGCTGGACCGGGCGGAGTCGCTGATCTTTGACATCGCCTCGAAGAAGCTCAAGCGCGACGCGGTGTCGATGAAAGACATCATCAAGAGCTCCATCGAGATGATCGACCTGCTCTACCAGCGCAAGGGCATGATCACCGGGCTACCGACCGGGTTCGTGGAGCTGGACCAGCAGCTGGCCGGGCTGCAGCCCGCCGAGCTGATCGTGGTGGCCGGCCGGCCGGCGATGGGCAAGAGCAGCTTCGCTTTCTGCGTCGCGGAGCATGTGGCGCTGACGGAAAAAGCGGGCGTGGCGGTGTTCAGCCTTGAAATGTCCAAAGAGAATCTCGTGCAGCGGATGCTCTGCTCGCATGCTCGGATCAACGCGCACAACGTCCGCTCCGGCATGCTCTCCACCAGCGACTGGCCGAATCTCACCAAGGCCGCCGGCAAGCTCTCCGAGGCGCCGATTTTCATCGACGACTCGCCAAGCATCTCCATCCTGGAGCTGCGCGCCAAGGCGCGCCGCCTCAAGAGCCGCCACAACATCGGACTGGTGGTCCTCGACTACCTGCAGCTCATGGACGAATCGGCCAGCGCCGAGAATCGGCAGCAGGAGATCTCGGTGATCTCGCGCAGCCTCAAGGCGCTGGCGCGCGAGCTCAGCGTGCCGGTGATCGCCGTCAGCCAGCTCTCGCGCGCTCCGGAGCGCCGGGAGAACTTCCGGCCACGCCTGTCGGATCTGCGGGAGTCCGGCGCGATCGAGCAGGACGCCGACGTCGTGCTGATGCTGTTCCGGGAGGACTACTACAATCCCACGGAAGAGAACAAAGGCATTGCGGAAGTGCTCATCGCCAAGCAGCGGAATGGTCCTACCGGGACCGTCAAGCTCGCATTCGTGAAGGAGTACACCCGATTTGAAACGCTCGCCCAAGTGTAAGTTCGCGCGCGGAGCGCTCCTCCTCGGCGCGCTGCTCGTGGCCGGATGGTCGTTCGACGCCTCCGCCGCGCGGGCGGAAGGAGAAGAAGGTCAGCGGGTGATCGCGATCGATGTGCAGGGCGCGAAGACGGTGGCCCGCGAGACGGTGCTCGCCAGGATTCAGATGAAGCCCGGCGCGCCCTACGACGGCGCGGTGGTCAGCGAGGACATCCGCCGGCTGTTCGCGCTCGGCTATTTCACCGACGTCCGCGCGGATGTCGAAACGCTTCCCGAGGGGCTGCGGCTGCTCTTTGTCGTCAAGGAGAAGCCGGTGATCGCCTCGATCGAAGTGCAGGGCAACCGGTTTCTGCGCAAGCCGAAGATTCTGGAGCTCTTCACGCTCTCCGCGGGCCAGCTGTACGATCCCCGGAAGGTCAAGGAGGGGATCGACCTCATCCGGGCGGAATATAGCCGCAAGGGGTTCTCCGGCGTGGAGATCGCCTCGCGCGTGGAGGTGCAGGAAGCCGCCAACGCCGCCACGCTGTACCTCCTGATCGACGAAGGGGCGCGGACGCGCATCCGCGCCATCCTCATCGAGGGCAACCAGGCGTTTCCCGACAAGCGGATCCGGAAAGTGCTGAAGACGAAGCGGCGCAAATGGTTCACCGCGGGCGTCTATAATGAGCAGGTGCTCGACGAAGACCTCGAGCGGGTCCGCAGCTTCTACCGCAAGCATGGCTATCAGGACGTCGAGGTCTCCCGGGACGTGGCGCGGGACCCGTCGGGACGCGGCCTCCACGTGCTGCTCCGGATCGCCGAGGGGCTGCAGCACCGGGTGGGACAGGTGGCGATCGAGGGCGCGGCCCTCTTTCCGGAGCGCGAGATCCGCCAGGTGGTGACGCTGAAGCCCGGCGCGGTCTATAACGACGAGTCGCTCCAGGAGGACCTGCGGGCGATCAAGCAGTACTACGGCGATCGCGGCTACATCCACACCGAGGTGACGCCGGATCCCCAGCTGGATACGGCCACGAAGCGGGTGAACCTGACCTACCACATCGTCGAGCGCGAGCTGGTCTACGTGCATCAGGTCGATGTGGAAGGCAACCTGCGCACGAAGGACGTGGTCATCCGCCGCGAGCTGCGCATCTATCCGGGCGAGCCGTTCAACGGGGCGAAGATCCGCAAATCGCTCGAGCGGCTCTACAATCTGGGCTATTTCGAAGAGGTGAACGTCGATACCGAGCCCGTGCCCCAGGAGGCCAATCGCGAGGACCTGAAGGTCCGGGTCAAGGAAGCCAAAACCGGCAGCTTCAGCTTCGGCGGAGGCTTTTCCTCGGTGGACCGGCTCGTCGGGTTGGTGGAGCTGGAGCAGCGCAACTTCGATTGGAAGAATGTCCCGCAGTTCACCGGGGCCGGGCAGGATCTGAAGCTGCGCGCCGAGGTGGGGACGGTGCGCCGGTATTTTGACATCTCCTTCACCGAGCCCTGGATCTTCGGCCGCCCGTTGTCGTTCGGGATCGACGCCTACAACCGGACCCGGCTGCGCAGCCGCAACCTGGGGCTGGCGTTTGAAGAAGAGCGGCGCGGGGCCGGCCTGCGGCTCGGGAAAGAGTTCGCCGACGTCCTCCTCATGGGCCTGAACTACCAGCTGTATCGGACCGAGATCTCCGACGTGGTCGCGGAGGCCTCCGCGGACCTGAAGGCCGAAGAGGGCCGCAACCACGTGAGCGTCGTCGGCACGTCACAAGCGTTCGACAAGCGGAACAACCGCCTGGATCCGAGCCAGGGGTATTACCTGTTCACGTCGGAGGATTTGGCGGGAGGGCTCTTCGCCGGCGACAAGGATTTCTACCGCCTGCAGGCCGGCGCCAGCCACTACCTGACGCACTTCGACCGATTCGTGCTGGAGTCGCGGGTGCGCGGCGGCATCGTGGATGCGTATGGGGACAGCGACGAGGTGCCCATCTTCGAGCGGTTTTTCGGAGGCGGCAGCGGCACGATCCGCGGCTTCCGCGAGCGGCGCGTGGGGCCGGTCGACCCCAGCTCCAACGACCCCATCGGAGGCGAGGCCACCTTTCTTGCAACGATCGAAGAGGTCATGACGATCATCAAGGATGAGCGCGGACGCCCGATCATCAAGGGCTCGGTGTTCTTCGATGTGGGCAACGTGTGGAGACGGGTCAAGGATTTCGGGGAGTCGTACAAGGCGGGAGCCGGGGTGGGGGCGAGGGTGAATACGCCCATCGGACCGGTGCGCCTCGATCTCGGGTTTCCCGTCAGCAGCCTTGAAGAGGGCGAGTCGCGGACGCCCCGCGTGCACTTTAACATCAGCCGAAGCTTCTAAGGAGGAACGGACATGAGAATCCCACAGAGTCATCGATCTGCCGCGGTCCTGCTTGCGGCCGGAATGCTCGGCGCCGGAACGTTCACCGGGGCGGGCCCGGCAAGTGCGGCCGAATCAAAGATCGGCTATGTTGTGGTGGAGAAGCTGGTGGGCAGTTACGGCAAGACCCAGGCAGCCGAGGACGGGCTCGAGAAACAGGGCAAGCAAAAGGAAGCGGAGCTGCAGGGCCGGGTGACCGAGCTGAAGAAAATGCGCGAGGGGCTTGAGCTCCTCAACGATCAGGCCCGGGACGCCAAACAGCGCGAGATCGACCAGAAGTCCGACGAGCTGCAGCGCTTCCGCGCCAACGCCGGACGCGACCTGACTCGGGAGCGCCAAAAGGTGCTGGGCGACATCCTGAAGGACGTGCGCCAGGCGGTCGATGAATTTGCAAAAGCCAACGGCTTTACGCTGATCGTCCGGGACGACGCGCTCCTGTATGCCCAGCCGGCCGCCGACGTGACCGACGGGGTGCTCAAGATCCTGAACAGCCGCGGCGCCGCCAAGCACGAGGGAGGAAAGTCTCGGTGAGCGAGACCGAGACCGCGACCATGTCCGAGGAGCCGACGACGACCGGTCGTGTGCGCGTGAGCGAGCTGCAGCACACGATCGCCAGGGATGTCTTCATGAACGGGGTGGGCATCCATACCGGCGAAGCGGTCTCCATCCGCGTGCTCCCCGCGCCCCAGGAGGTCGGCATTGTGTTCATCCGCACCGACTTGCCGCACCGGCCGACGATCCCCGTGAAATCCGCCCACGTCGTGGATGTGGGCAAGAGCGTGCGGCGCACCACCCTCTCCAAGGACGGGGTGGAGGTGCAGACCGTCGAGCATTTCATGGCCTCGCTCTGCGCGGTCGGCATCGATAATGTGTACGTCGAGATCAGCGGCAGCGAGATGCCGGGGTTCGACGGCTCCTCTCTCCGCTTCGTCCAACAGCTCCGGGAGGCGGGGACGACGGAGCAGACCGCCCCCCGCCGCTACTTCTCGCTGCGCGAACCGGTCTTTGTGGAAGAGGGCGAATCCTCGATCTCGGTGTATCCGGACCGCGCGCTGCGCATCTCGTACCTGCTCAGTTATCCCCACCCATTGCTCAAGTCCCAGTTCGTGGCCTACCAGTTCGACGGCGAGTCCTTCGAGAAAGAGATCGCCCCGGCGCGGACCTTCTGCCTCAAGGAAGAGGCTGACGCGCTGCGCGCGGCGGGATTCGGCAAGGGGGCGTCGTTCGAGAACACCCTGGTCCTGGACCGCGACGGGGTGATGCAGAACACCCTGCGCTTCGAAGACGAGTTCGCCCGGCACAAGGTCCTCGACCTGATCGGCGACCTCTATCTGTTGGGCATGCCGCTGAAGGCGCACGTCATCGCCATCAAGAGCGGCCACCCGCTCAACGTGAAGCTGCTCAAGAAGCTCGGGCAGGCGCTCGAGCAGTGGCGGGTGGGATCACTGCAGTCGCCGAGTTCGGAGATCATGGTCGGCCCGCAGCTGGACATCACCCAGATCGAGAAAATCCTGCCGCACCGCTACCCCTTCCTGCTGGTGGACCGGATCCTCGAGCTCACCGAGACCCGCGCCGTGGGGCTCAAGGGCGTGACGATCAACGATTACTTCTTCCGCGGCCACTTTCCCGGCCGTCCGGTCATGCCCGGCGTGCTCATCGTCGAGGCCATGGCGCAGGTCGGCGGCATCATCATGTTGAACAAGCATGAGAACCTGGGGAAGTTCGCGTATTTCATGGCGGTGGACAAGGTCAAGTTCCGCCGGCCCGTCGTGCCCGGTGACCAGCTCATCATCGAGGCCGAGTTGGGCAAGCTGCGCTCCAAAACCGGGCAGGTGATCGCGAAAGCCCTGGTGGACGGTAAAGTCGTGTGTGAAGGCGAGCTGCTGTTTGCGCTGACCGACTGACATGATCATGGCCATGGCCCAGCCGACCCAGGTGCACCGGACGGCGATCGTCCACCCCAAGGCCACGCTGGCCGACGGGGTGTCGATCGGGCCCTACTCGGTGATTGAGGAGCACGTGGTGATCGGCCCGGGCACGCGCATCGGGGCGCACTGCGTGATCGAAGGGCGCACCACGATCGGGGCCGAGTGCGAGGTCTTCACGGGCGCGGTGATCGGCAGCATCCCCCAGGATTTGAAGTACGAAGGCGAGGAGAGCGTGCTGCTCGTCGGCGATCGCAACAAGATCCGCGAGTACGTGACGGTCAATCTCGGCACGGCGGCCGGCGGCGGCAAGACGGTGATCGGCTCGGACTGCCTGCTGATGGCCTACGCGCACGTCGCGCACGATTGTCTCATCGGCAGCCAGGTCATCATCGCCAACAGCGCCGGGCTGGCCGGCCACATCGTCGTCGAGGACCGGGCGGTGATCGGCGGCCTGGTGGGCATCCACCAGTTCGTGCGCATCGGGGCGCTGTCGATGGTGGGCGGCTGCTCGCGGGTGGTGCAGGACATCCCGCCGTATTCCACCTGCGTGGGCTACCCGACGACGCTCTACGGCCTGAATGTCGAAGGGCTGCGCCGGGCCGGCGTCTCCGAAGAGGCCAAGCAGCACCTCCACCGCGCGTTCCGCACGCTGTTCCAATCGAAGCTCTCCATGAGCCATGCCGTCGAGGAGGTCGCGAAGGAGTCCGAGACCTGCCCAGAAGTGCAGCGGCTCCTCGCGTTCATTCGAGAGTCGAAGCGCGGCGTCTGCCGCGCGTAATCCCCCCTTCCGCGCAATGTCCGCTCCCGTGGCCATCATCGCCGGCGCCGGACGCTTTCCCCTCCATGTGGCGCAGGAAGCCGCCCGGCAGGGGCGCGCCGTGGTGGCGATGGGAATCAAGGGCTGGGCCGACCCGTCGCTGGCCCAGGCGGTTTCCGCCTATGAAGAGGTCGAGGTGGGGCAGCTGGGGCAGCTCATGGCGCGCTTGAAGTTCCACCGGGTCCAGCAGGCGATCATGGCCGGCAAGGTGACGAAGGGCGTGCTGCTCAACGAGCGCGCGACCTTCGACGCGGAAGCGCTCGGCGTCCTGCAGCAGGTCAGGGATTTTTCCGTGCCGTCGCTCCTGGGTGCCATCGCCACGCGGCTCGGCCGGGAGGGCATCACGCTCCTCGACTCCTCCACGTTCTTGCGCGCCAACCTGTGCCCCGAGGGCGCGCTGACCGCTCATCCGCCGACCGCGCAGCAGCAGGACGACATCCGGGTCGGCATGCAGGCCGCGCGCGCGCTCGCCGCGCTCGACGTCGGGCAGACGGTGGTCGTCAAGGGGCGCGTGGTGGTCGCCGTCGAAGCGCTCGAGGGAACCGATGCCGCCGTCGCGCGCGCCCGGGCCTTGGCGGGGGACGGCCTGGTGGTGGTGAAGATGGGCGCGCCCTCGCAGGACCGGCGGTTCGATCTGCCGGTCATCGGCACCGAGACGGTTGCGGCCTTCACGCGAGCCGGGGTGGCATGCCTGGCGGTTGAAGCCGGCACGACCCTGGTGCTGGATCGGGAGGCGGTCATCGCCGCCGCCAACGCCGCCGCCCTCTGCATTGTCGGAGTGGTCTCGCCCGACTCGTAGGACGGGCATGATCCCGATCCGAGACACCATTCCCTCGCGGCGCATCGCCTGGGTGACCCGCCTCCTTCTTGTCGCCAACGCCGCCGTCTTCCTCCTGGAGCTCGCACAGGGGCCGCAGCTTGAGCCGTTCCTCTACCGCTTCGGGGTGGTTCCGGCCCACTGGATGGTCAGCAGCGCGAGCGACCTGCTCGACTGGCCCAGGCTGTTCCTCACCCTGCTCACGTCGCAATATCTCCACGGCGGGCTGTTCCACCTCGCGTCCAACATGCTCTACCTGTGGATCTTTGCGGACAACGTGGAGGACCGGGTGGGGCACGGGCGGTTCCTGCTGCTCTACACCGTCAGCGGGGCGGCGGCGGCGGTGACGCAGCTGCTGCTTTCTCCGCGCTCCGCCATCCCCATGGTGGGGGCGAGCGGGGCGATTGCGGGCGTGCTCGGCGCGTACCTGCTCCTGTTTCCAGGCGCGCGCATCATCACGCTGATCCCTCTGGGTTTTTTCATGCAAACCGTGGAGCTGCCCGCCTTCCTCTTCCTAGGCATCTGGTTTGTGCTCCAGTGGGCGCAGGGCCTCACCACGATCGGGCAGGTGGCGGATGTGGGCGGCGTGGCGATCTGGGCGCATATCGGCGGGTTCATCAGCGGCATGATCGGCGTCGCACTCCTGCGCCCTTCCCGGAGGTGGTGATGCGCGTGATCCCGCCATGCCCGTACTTCGGGACGTGCGGGGGATGCGCGCTGCAGGATCTGGCGTATGACGAGCAGCTGGCGGTCAAGCGCGAGCGGCTGCAGCGCGCGCTGGCCGTGTTACCGGAGCTCCCGGAGGTGACGCTGGAGGGGCTGGACGACCCCTGGCGGTACCGGAACAAGGCGGAGTTCTCCTTCAGCGAGGCCGATGGGCGCCTCATCCTTGGATACCATGCCGCCCGCTCCTTCTGGCGCGTCATCGATCTCGAGGACTGCCTGTTGCTGCCCGAGGAAGCCATGCGCGCCGTGCGGGAGGTGCGCGACCTGGCTGCGGAGACCGGCCTGCCAGCGTACCATCCTAAGGCGCACCAGGGATTGTTCCGCCATCTGATCGTGCGGCACAGCCGGGCGACCGGGCGGATGCTCCTGTGCCTGGTCACGGCCCCAGGTCCTCGCGATATCGTGGAACGATTCGCCGAGCGCCTGATGGCGCGACGGCCATCGGTGGCCGGCGTCTACTGGGGCGTGACGGACCGGTTGGCCGACGCCGCCATTCCCGACACCCTCTCGTGCATCCGGGGCGAGGAATACCTGGAAGACCGGCTGGGGCCGTTTCGGGTGCAGCTGCACCCGATGAGCTTTCTGCAAGCGAACACCGTGCAGGCGGACCGGCTGTACCGGCGGATGTGCGAGCTGCTGCAGGGCGGTCCGACCCGCGTGGCATGGGATTTGTATTGCGGCCTCGGGCTGGTGGGGCTGTACCTCTCCTCGCACGTTGCGCGCGTGTACGGCATCGATTGCGAGCCGCATCATCTCGCCCTCGGGCAGCGGAACGCCGAGCTGAACGGCGTGTCCAATCTTGAGTTTCGCACGGGAGAGGTGGAGACGCTGCTGAGCGACCGGCGGTTCTGGCTCCAGGAGGCCAAGCCGGACGTGGTGGTGGTGGATCCGCCGCGCGCGGGGCTGCATGCGCGCGCGCTCAGCTCATTGGTGGCGGCCCGCCCGGCCCAGATCGTGTACCTCTCTTGCAATGTGCACACGCTGGTGCGCGACCTGCAGACGCTTCTCTCCAGTTTTCCCCGGTACCGGCTGACGGCGGTCCATGGGTTCGACATGTTTCCGCAGACGAACCATACCGAGCTGCTGGTACATCTGGGGCGCCGGTCGCGATGAAGGGAAGTGCGCGGAACGCCGAGCGGGTCTAGCGGGCCGCACTGCCCCGCCTGAGAATATCGAGCATGGCGGGGTGGATGCGGCCGTTTGAAGCGACCAGGCGGCCTTCGTCCAATCGGGGCGGCCGGCCCTCGAAGTTGGTGACGCGCCCGCCCGCTTCCTGCACGAGCAGTAGGCCCGCCGCGATATCCCACGGCCAAAGCTCCCGCTCATAAAAGCCTTCCAGCCGTCCCGCGGCGACCGCGGCAAGACAGAAGACCGTTGAGCCGATCCGCCTGACGCCGTGCGAGCGGCATTGGAACAGCTCGAACCACCGGAGGTAGGGCTGCCGCTCCGTCACGAAGCGCGAGGAAAATCCGGTGGAGAGCAAGCTGGTCGCAAGCGTGCGCGTGGACGAGACGCGGATCCGCTTGCCGTTGAGCCGGGCCCCGCCCCCCTTGGTGGCGGTGAACAGCTCGCGGCGCATCGGATCGTAGATCACTCCCACCACCATCGTCCCGCGATGCTCCAGGCCGATGGAGACGCCGAAGAGGGGTAGGCCATGGACGAAGTTGTTCGTCCCGTCGATCGGATCGACGATCCACCGGTACTCCGTGTCGGAGAGGCGCTCTCCGTGCTCCTCGCCCAGGAAGCCGAGGCCGGGATGGGCGCGGTGGAGGATCGCGCGGATGCGCCGCTCGGCGGCGCGGTCGATCTCCGTCACGAGGTCGACGGCGCTGCGTTTCGTCTTGACCGTCTTGGGGCGTCCTGCATGTTGGGCCAGGAGCGGCCCGACGGCGCGCGCGGCGCGCGCGGCGGCCTCGAGATACCGGTTCAGGGAGCGGCGGGACATGGATGGCATTATAGCAGAAGCGTTCCGGCCACTTTGTATTTGAAATCCCGACGGAATCATGGTATCGAGTAGATGGCATGAGCGCGCGAAACTCCCGCACGTACCGTCGTCGGCTCTGGCTGGTCAACCCTTCGTATCAATACCGCATCGTCGGCGTCCTCCTGGTCGTGCTGTTCTTGATGACGGTGGGTGCGCTCCTGAGCGTCTACGTGGCCCTCTGGCTCACCTTGCGCGCCTTCGAGTTGGCTCACGACGCGCTCGCCGTCTCGCTCCTGAGCACCGCAGGGATCATCACGACCTTCGAGCTGCTCCTCATCGCCCCGCTCATCATCTGGGTGGGCATCCGTCTGAGCCATCGGGTGGCCGGGCCGTTGGTCCGGATCAACGCCGCCCTGCAGCAGATGGCGGGTGGCGACTTCGATGTCAGCCTCAGGCTGAGGAAAGGCGATTCGCTCACGGAGATCGCCGAATCGGTCAATACGCTGGCGCTGTCGCTGAGGACCCGCGCCCCGTTGGGACAGCGGGTGCATACGCACGGAGGCGGATGACGCCGGCCCGGCGCCGCGGTGTGACCCCGAATACGCCCTCCGAAGTTCGCTCTCCTGACCGTTCCAGCCCCCAACCTGCCATGCGGCTGGTATACTTACATCCGTGATGATTCTCTCGATCGATCAGGGCACAACCGGCACGACCGCCCTCCTGCTTGACCGTCGCGCGCGGCTGATCTCGCGCGGCTACGCCGAGCTGTCCCAGCACTACCCGCAGCCGGGATGGGTGGAGCATGATCCGATGGAGATGCTCCGTACGGCGCGGCGCGCCATCGCCCAAGCGCTTGCCCGTGGGCGAGTGGCCCCGCGACGCCTCGCAGGCATCGGAATCACCAACCAGCGCGAGACCACCATCCTCTGGGACCGCCGGACCGGCAGGCCGATCCATCGCGCGATCGTGTGGCAATGCCGCCGGACAGCCCCCTTATGCCACCGGCTCAAAGCGGCGGGCAGGGAGCCGATGGTCCGGCGCACCACCGGGCTGGTGCTCGACGCCTACTTCTCCGGCACCAAAGTCCGATGGCTGTTGGACCATGTGCCGGGTGCTGCGCGCCGGGCCCGGCGGGGCGAGCTGGCGTTCGGCACCGTGGACAGCTGGCTGATCTTTCAGCTGACCGGCGGAGGGCTGCACGCGACCGATTGGACCAATGCGTCCCGCACGCTGCTCTACAACATCCGCACGCGCACCTGGGATGGCCGGCTGTTATCGATGCTCGGTGTGCCGCGCGCCTTGCTCCCGGAGGTGCGACCCTCCAGCGGCTCCTTCGGGGTCACGCGCGGGTGGGCGGGGCTGCCCGACGGCATTCCCATCACCGGGGTGGCCGGAGACCAGCAAGCATCCATGGTCGGGCACGGCTGCCTGGAGCCCGGCAGCGCCAAGAATACATATGGGACCGGCTGTTTTCTGCTGCTGCATACCGGCTCGCGGATGGTGCCAAGCCGCCACGGGCTGATTACCACACTGGTCTATGGCGTTGACCGGAAACCGGGCTATGCGCTTGAGGGGAGCGTCTTCATCGCGGGGGCGGCCATCCAGTGGCTTCGCGATGCGTTGCGCCTCATCCGTCATGCGGCGGAGACCGAGGCGATCGCCCGCCGCGTGCCGTCCACCGGCGGCGTCTACGTGGTGCCGGCCTTTGTCGGGCTGGGCGCCCCCTACTGGGACATGGGCGCGCGCGGAGCGGTCCTCGGCCTCACGCGCGGCTCCACGCGCGAGGTGCTCATCCGGGCCACGCTGGAATCGCTGGCGTATCAAACGCGCGATGTGGTCGAGTCGATGCAGCGCGACAGCCGTGTGCGCCTGCGCGAGCTGCGGGTCGACGGAGGCGCTGCGCAGAACGATTGGCTGATGCAGTTTCAGGCGGATCTGCTCGGCATTCCGGTGCGCCGGCCGTCGATGGTCGAGCATACCGGAAAAGGGGCCGCGCTGTTGGCCGGCATCGGCCTGGGATGGTGGACGCCCCGGGAGACGACGCGGTTCGTGGATCGGCCCGAGACCTGTTTTCAGCCGCGAATGGATCGAGCCGAGCGGCAGCGGCTCTATGGCGGCTGGCAGGATGCTGTCGCCCGCGTCCGGAGCCGGCCTCAATGATCGCCCGGCAGAACACGCTTGCTGCGCTGCGCGTCGCCCCCTTTGATGTCCTCGTCATCGGGGGAGGAATCGTCGGGGCAGGCATCGCGCGGGACGCGGCGATGCGCGGTTTGAAAGTGGCGCTGATCGAGCAGGGCGATTTCGCCGGGGGGACCAGCTCCAAGACGTCCAAATTGATCCATGGGGGCTTGCGGTATCTGGAGCACGGCCATCTGCGCTTGGTGTCCGAAAGCGTGCGCGAGCGCCATACGCTGCGGACGATCGCGCCCACGCTGATCCGGCCGCTGTCGCTGCTCTTGCCGGTCTATGAGGGCGATGCGCGGCCGGCGTGGAAGGTCAACGTCGGCCTGTGGCTCTATGATCTGCTCGCCGTCGGACGGACCCTTCGCCGGCATCGCATGGTCTCGGCCCGCAAAGCGCTCGCCCTCGAACCCGGGCTGCGGGTCGACGGGTTGCGCGCCGCCGGCCTCTATTCCGACTGCCAGATGGACGATGCCCGGGTCTGCCTGGCGAACATCCTGCAAGCCGTCGCCTTCGGCGCGGTCTGCGCCAATTACGTCCGGCTGCGCGCGCTGCTCAAGGCCGACGGGCGCGTCTGCGGCGGCGCGGTGGAAGACGTCCTGACCGGCCGCCAGCTTGAGGTGCGCGCGAAGATCGTGGTCAACGCCGCCGGGCCGTGGGGTGACCGGGTCCGGCAGCTGAGCGAGGAGGGGGCGCGGCCAAGGCTCGCGCCCACGAAAGGCATTCACCTGGTGACGCCGAAGCTCGTGCAGGAAGCGTTGTTCGTGCAGGGACGGGCGGACGGGCGCATGCTGTTTCTCCTCCCATTCGGCGACTACTCGCTCGTGGGCACGACCGAAAGCGCGGTCGGAGGCTCGCTGGACGCGCTGACCGCCAGCAACAACGAAGTCGGCTATCTGCTGGAGGAGGTCAACCGGCTGCTGCCGGGCAGCCACCTCGGGGAAGAGGACGTGATCGCCACCTTCGCGGGGGCCCGTCCGCTGCTGGGCTTTCCCGGATCGCCCACGCGCGCCTCGCGCGAGCACGCCATCGAGGTGGACCGGTGGGGGCTGATCAGCGTGCTGGGAGGGAAGTTCACCACCTACCGCCTGATGGCCAAGCAGGCGGTGGACCTGATCGTCTCCCGGGGGGCGTGGGCGCTCGACCGCTGCCTCACCGACCAGGTGACGCTCCTGGAGGCGGTGCATCCGATCACGATCGACCATTGGCAGGGGCTGACGCGCACGATGGATCCGGATCTGCTGGCCCGGCTGCTGGCCCGGTACGGCACCGGCGCCTTCCGGATCCTGCAGCTGCTCGACCGCGACCCCTCCTTGGGTCATGCCGTGTGTCCGCATCACGAGGTGATCGAGGCGGAGCTCGCCCACGGCCTCCAGGACGAAATGGCCTGTACGGTGACGGATCTGCTCGCCAGGCGCACGCGCATCGCCTGGAGCTCCTGCCAGGGGCTGGACGCGCTCTCGTCCATTGCGGACCTGTTTCGGCGCTACACAGACCTTCCGCCGCCGGCCATCGAGCGCTCGGTGGAGCAGTACCACCAGTTTCTTGCCGCAAGCCTCGCGTTCCGTCGTGGACTCACGCCCCCTCAATTGGTATCCTAATAGCACGTCATGAGTGAAACTGAGACTCCGAAAGACGCCACTGCGTACGCTCGCCTTCGCTATCGGCTCCTGCTGATCGAGTTGGCCGGCTCGTTGCTGTTGCTTGCCGCCGTGCAGCTGAGCGGGCTCTCCCTCTGGCTGGCCGAGAGGCTGCGGGCATGGACCGCGAATGAGCCGCTCCTCATTCTGGCGTACCTGGCCTGTTTCGGCGCCGCCTATTACGCCGTGATGTTTCCGCTCCACTTCTACGGCAGCTACATGGTAGAGCACCGTTTCGGCCTCTCGCGCCAGACGCTGCGCGCCTGGTGGATCAAGGAGGCCAAGCATGCGGCGGTGAGCGCGGTGTTGGGTGCCGTGCTGGTCGAGGGGTTGTACGCCCTACTGCGCCACGCCCCGGACCGGTGGCCGCTGTTGGCGACGGTTGGCTGGGTCGGCTTCACCGTGATCCTGGCCAGGATCTTTCCAACGGTGCTGCTGCCCCTCTTCTATAAGACCACTCCGCTGCGCGATGAGCCGCTGGTGGCCCGGCTGCTCGCGCTCTGCCAGCGCGTCGGGCTGTCGGCGCTCGGGGTGTTCCGGTTCGAGCTGGGTGCCGAGACCCGCAAAGCCAACGCTGCCCTCGCCGGATTGGGAAAGACCAGGCGCGTGCTTCTCTCCGATACGCTGCTGGCCAGCTTCACGCCGGAGGAAATCGAGGGCGTCCTGGCGCACGAGCTGGCGCACCATCGCTATCATCACATCACCAAAGGGCTCCTGCTGAGCGCGGCCGGTTCATGGATCGCCTTCGAGTTGACGGACCTCGTCGGGGCGCACTGGAGCGCGTGGTTTTCTCTACGCGGTCTCTCGGACATCGCCGGATTTCCCGCGTTGATGTGGTGGCTCTCGGTGCTCGGATTGGCGAGCCTGCCGGTCCAAAACGGGTTGTCGCGGTATTTCGAGTGGCAGTCCGACCGTTTCGCAGTCGCCACCACGAACCTGCCGCGCGCATTCGCGGATGCCTTGCGACGGCTGGCGGCGCTCAATCTGGCCGATCCGAATCCGCCGCGGTGGGTGGTGTGGCTGTTTTACGACCACCCGCCCATCATGGAGCGGATTGCCGCGGCCGAACGGGGAGGAACCGCATGACGCGTCCAGGGATTCGCTGGGTTCTATGGCTGGCCGCAGGAGCTGCGGCAGGGGGGCTTGTGCTTCAGGTGACTCGGTCCGCCGGCGTGAGCCAGCCAGCCGTGAGTCAAGACGCACCCGCAGCCGACGACTATTTTGAGACCGCCTCAGGGCGGTATCACCTGGAGCATGGCAGCCGGGCGGAGGAGACATCGGTCGTGGCACCTGCGCCCGCCGCGCCGGAGGCGCCTGCGGCCGGCGCCACGCTTCCGGTCTCAGTAGAGGTGGCCGCTGCACCCGCCGAGGCGCCGGTGACAGCTCCCGTTCAGGCTCCTGTCGGCCCGTTGCAGGTGCGCTGGCCGACGGCTGATTTCAGCGCGGCTCTCACAGAGGTGAGCGAGTGGGTATCGGCGCGGCAGGGGTTTGCGGTTGCGACCAACGACCACCATGTGTCGATTCGGCTGCCGCAGGCGGAGGTGGCCTCGTTTCTTGAGCGGTTTTCATCGGACGCCGGCAACATGCCGTTTCCCGCCGCCCCGCCGGCCGCTTCCGTGTGGGTGACCATTTCGCTTGAGCTCGTCCCCCAGCCGTAATATAGTGAAGGGACGGAGGGTGCATGCTCGCTGAGCTTGAAATCATTCCGATCGGCATGGCAGGCGCGGGCCTCAGTTCGCAACTGGCCGAGGTCGCCAAGCTGATCGACCAGAGCGGATTGGATTATCGCGTCGGGCCGATGGGCACCGTGATTGAGGGGGACTGGGACCGCATCATGCGGGTGGCAAAGCAGTGCCACCAGACGCTGCTCGGTTCGGTCGATCGGGTGCTGATGACGATCCGCATCGACGACCGGAAGGACAAGCCGGGTACCGGCCGCATCGTGCAGAAGGTCCAGTCGTTGGAAGCCAAGGTTGGCCGGCCGCTCAAGCGTTAGCTCCTCCCTCCGCCTCTCCGCACGCCAGCGAAGACGTCTCCTCGCGTTCCTCCTTGCGGCGCTCATCGGCGCCGTCGGCTACGGCGCCGGGTCCGCACAGCCGGATGTCACGGTCCGCCGCGTCATCGACGGCGACACCGTGGAGCTCTCCGATGGGCAGCGCGTGCGGTACATCGGCATCGATACGCCGGAAGTGAGCCGGCGCAGGGGGAATCAGTGGGTGCGGGACCCCGAGCCGATGGGGCACGAGGCGACCGAGCGCAATCGCCAACTGGTCGAGGGCCGGCCGGTTCGGCTGGAGCAGGACGTGCAGCCGCACGATAAATACGGCCGGCTCCTGGCGTATGTCTATGTCGGAGAGCTGATGGTCAATGAGACGCTGCTGCGGGAAGGGTTCGCCCAACTGCTGACGATTCCTCCCAACGTGAAGCACGTGGAGCGGTTCCGCCGGGCGGTGCAGGACGCGCGCGAAGCGCGCAGGGGACTGTGGAAGTAAGTTGGAGCGGGGCTAGGTCGGTTGCTGTTCCGGCTGTCCGCTGCGGCGCAGCGAAGCGAGAAACCGCCGGTACTTGGCGGAGAGACGCAGGTTGAGCAGGTCCGGATCTTTCTGCAGGTGCGCCAGGTCGGTGTAGCCGAGCTGCACCGCGCGCTGCAGCGCCTCCAGCGATTCCTCCACGCGCTTCATCAGCGAATAGCTGCAGGCGAGGTTGTACCAGACGACCGGATCGTTCCCCCGCAGCTCGGTCAGGCGCAAATCAACCTCCAGCCCCTTTTCATGGAGGCCGCGTCGCGTGTAGGCTTCTCCCAGCGGGATCAGAACGTCCACGAAATCGGGGTAGGCGCGGAGGAGTCGTCCGTAGAACGCAATTTCAAAGTCGAGGAGCTCGTCTCGTTTCGAACGTCGCGGCATAGATGATAGGTGCTGAGCTCTATTGTGTCAGAGCGCGTTCGATTGTCAAGCGTCATTCGCAGGTAGAGTATAATAGCCGTCACTGATGACCCAGACCCCGATTCCTCCTGTGCTGATCGACACGCTGCGCACAGTCCAGGCGTTCGCGCGCGCGCGCGGCTCCGCATGGTATGTGGTCGGAGGACTGCTGCGCGATCAGCAGCTTGGCCGGCCGCTGGCCTATCTCAATGCGGACCTAACCGTGCCCCGGGATGCCCTGGTTCTTTCCCGCGATCTGGCCGCCGCACTTGGCGCCGCGTTCGTCCCGCTTGATGAGTCGGCCGGGTGCGCCCGCGTGGTCGTGATGCGCGATGGCCGGCGGATCGAGCTCGACATCAGCGACTTCCGGGGCAGGACCCTGGAGGAGGACCTTGCCCGGCGGGATTTCACCGTCAACGCCATGGCGGTTCCGCTGGACGCGTGGCTGCAAACGCCGGAGCGTCCCACTGGCCTCATCGATCCGCTCAACGGCCGGGCCGCGCTGCAGGCGCGTCGCCTCTCCCCGTGCTTTGAGGGGACCTTCCGGGAAGACCCGCTCCGAATCCTGCGCGCATTCCGGTTTCTCTCGCAGCTCGGGTTCACGCTGGATCCTGCGGCATCGCCGCTGATGGCGCAGGCGGTGCCGCAGCTTCCTGCGGTATCAGGCGAGCGGGTGCGCGAGGAGCTCCTGGCGATCTTCGAGACCGACCGGGCGGCGGAGGCGGTGCGGTCGCTCAACGCGCTGGGCGCGCTCGAGGCGCTCATTCCCGAGCTCGGTCTCGGCCGCGGTGTGGCGCAGGGCGATTTTCACCACCTGGATGTGCTGGACCATCAGCTCGAGGCGGTCGCGCAGGCCGACCGGTTTCTTGCTGATTTCCAGGAGTTCTCGGCGCCGCTCCGGACGCCGCTGGCCGCCTATTGCGCCGAGCAGCTCGTGGAGCCGCACTCGCGCAAGAGTCTGATGAAGCTCGCCGCCTTGCTGCACGATGTCGGCAAGCCGGCGCGGCGCACGGTGGAGGCGGATGGAGAGATCTGGTTCCTCGGCCATGAGCAGACCGGAGCCGAGCTGGCCGAGCCGATCGCCAGGCGGCTGCGGTTGTCCAATCGGGAAGCGCACATGGTCTGCCAACTGGTGCTCCACCATCTGCGTCCTGGGTTTCTCAGCCGCGAGCCGGAGCTGACACGGCGCGCGATCTACCGGTTTTTCAGGGAATTGGCGGACGACGGTCCTGCATGCCTGCTGGTGTGGTGGGCCGATCGGATGGCGACCAGAGGCACACGCTCCCGTCTGGACCAGCTGGATCAGCAGCGCGGCCGGCTTGAGGAGCTCCTTAACGCCTATTTTTTCAAGGCCGAAGAGGTGATCAAGCCGCCCCGGCTGATCGGCGGCCGGCGCCTCATGGCGGAGTTGGCGCTGTCGCCCGGCCCGCTGGTCGGAGAGCTACTCGGCGCGATCGAGGAGGCGCAGGCGGAGGGGCGCATCCGTGCGGCCGAGGATGCGCTCGCCCTCGCTCGGGAGTTGTTGAAGCACAAGGCGTGAGGCATGGGACGATTCGGATACGGGCTCTTCGCGGCGGCCATCGCCGTCTCGCTTGTGTGTGAATGGTCGGAGGCCGCGGAGGTGCGCGCCGGGGTCGCACAGGCACAGTTCGCGCTGCCCGAGCGGGTGCCGCTCGCCGGCTACGGCCGCCGGAAGGGCAAACCGTCGCACGGCATCCACGATCCCGTCGGGGTGCGCGCGCTCGTCTTCGAACAGGATCAGACGGCGGCTGCGCTGGTTAGCTGCGATCTCCTCATCGTCGATGAGCGGCTGTTTGAGGCGGTCGCCGGCCGGCTGCCGGCCGCCGGGCTGCCGCCGCACACCGTGCTCGTGTTGGCCGGCACGCACACGCACTCCGGGCCCGGGGCGTACGGCACACGGTTTTTCGAAAAGATCTCGATGGGCCATTTTGACGCGGCCGTGTTCAACACGCTGGTTGAGACCATCGTCCGGACCATCACCGAGGCGCACCGCCGCGCCGGTCCGGCCCTCCTCGCGTGCGCCAACGCGCCGACCGAAGGGTTGGTGGAAAACCGGATGCAGCCTGAGGGCTTGGTGGAGTCCGCCCTCACCGCCTGCCTGCTCTCCCGGACGGAGCAGGGTCCGCCGGAGGCGATCCTGGTGAACTTTGCCGCCCATCCGACGACGCTCGGCGCCTGGAATGGGTTCCTCTCCGGCGATTATCCCGGCGTGGTCATGCGCGCGCTTGAGCGCCGCTTTCCCGGGGCGACCGCACTCTTCTTTGCGGGAGCGGTGGGCGATCAGGCTCCGGTGAAGGCGGGTATCGGATTCGAGCGGGCCGAGTGGTATGGCCAAGCGCTCGCGCAGCGGACAATCGCACTGATTGCTGAAATGAAGCCGGGACCGATGCCGGCTTTGCATGCCCTGCAGGAGCAGCTGCCGCTTGCGCCCGCGCGCCTACGCCTGGGATTTCGATGGACGCTGCCTCGCTGGCTCGGCCAGCGGTTCGTGGATGATGACGCGACGCTGTCGATCGTGGCGGCCGGTCCGGTCGTGTGGTTCGGCGTCCCGTGCGACCTGTCGGCCGAGCTGGGCCGCAGGCTGCAGGAAGCCGCCCGCGCCCGCAGCCTGCAGCCGATGGTGATCGGCTTCGCCAGCGACTACATCGGCTACTGCATGCCCGCCTCGGTCTACCGCACGAAGCAGTACGAAACGCTTATGGCGTTCAATGGTTCCGATACCGGGGATTCGATCGTGGCCCGACTGACGCAGATGTTGGACGGGGTGCAATAAGCATGCGCGCCGTCAGCCGGCTCTTCTTGTTGCTGGCCGTGTGTTGCGTGCCCCTGGCGACCGCAGAAGCCGTTGAGGGAGAGCGCATCGGCGGCATGCCGGTCGTCCGCCTCTCCGGCACGCCCTACGAGATGGGCCGCCAACACGGGGAAGCGCTTCGGGCGGAGGTGCGCGCATCCGTCGCGCGCGTGCTGGGCTATTTTCGCGGGTATCTGAAAATTCCGTGGGTGCGCTCGCGATTGGCCAACTGGTGGCTGGACCGCGCCTGGCGCCAGGCGCGACCGTTCATCTCCCCCGACGATCTCGAAGAGCTCCGGGGGCTCGCGGACGGCTCAGGCGTCCCCCTGCGTGAGCTGCAGCGGTTTCATGCGATCCCGGATCGCACCTACTCCTGCTCCAACTTCGCCGCGTGGGGGCGGGCAACCGCCGGCGGGCGGCTCATCCACGTGCGCAATCTGGACTGGAACATCGACGCGGGGATTCAGCAGTTCGCCGCGGTCTTTGTCGTGCGGCCGGCGGGCAAGCGCGCCTATGTGAATGTGGGCTGGGCGGGGTTCATTGGGGTGCTGACCGGCGTCAACGACGCGCAGCTGTCCATCGGGCAGGTGGGGGCTGAGACGATCGACGCCCCCTTCCGCGGCGAGCCGATGGCGTTTCTGATGCGGCGCGTGTTGGAGCGGTCGAGCGATCTTGAGGAGGCAAAGACGATCGTGTTTGACGCCAAGCGCACCATCGGCGCCAACTACGTACTGGCGGATGCCAACGCCCGGCGGGGTATCGTCATCGAAACGACGCACCGCTACGCGCGCGCGTTTGAGGCCGACGACTCCGCCGAGCACCGAGTCAGCTATGCGCGGCCGATGGCGGATGTCGTCTTCCGCGCGGATGCCGCGATGGATCCGCTTATCCGGAATCACCAGCTGGCCTCGCGCGGCGATCCGAAACGGTCCGGCCTGGAGGATCCCAGCGGCAGCTCGGCCTATGACGTGCGCTACCTGGGGCAGGCAGCGGGGTTATCGGCGCACTACGGGGAACTGGACGAAACGCGAGCGAAGCAGATTGCGCAGACGGTGGCTCCGGGCTCCAACGTGCAAAGCGTCGTCTTCGCCTGGCCCGACCTGTGGGTGGCCAATGCGCAGGGCACGACTCCCGCGGCCAAGACGGCCTACTACCACTTCAACCTCGACGCGCTCCTGGCGCGCTGACGGCGCTACTCGCCGAGCACTTTGACGATGACGCGCTTTTTGCGCCGGCCGTCGAACTCGGCGTAGAACACCTGCTCCCACGGGCCGAGATCCAGCTTGCCCTTCGTGACCGGCAGCGTCGCCTGATAGCCGGTGAGCGTCCGCTTCAGATGCGCGTCGCCGTTATCCTCGCCGGTGAGGTGATGTTTGTAGTCCCGGCCTGAGGGCGTCAGCCGTTCCAGCAGCTCCCAGAGGTCCTGCCACAGCCCCTCCTCGTCGTCATTGACCCAGATGCCGGCGGTGATGTGCATCGCGGAGACGAGGCAGAGCCCTTCCTGTACGCCGCTGCGTTTCACCAGTCCTTCGACGGTCTCGGTGATGTTGATGAGCGTGCGCCGTTCGGGGGTGGTGAACCAGAGGTATTCGGTGAGCGACTTCATGCGGCCGGGGAGGCCGCCGGATCCATCAGCTCGCCGGGCAGTCCGAAGCTGACATCTTCCCGGATCAGCTCCCACTCGTCCACTTCGGTGGCTCCAAGCTGCTTCAGCGCCCCGACGACTTCCTGCACGAGATGTTCGGGGGCCGACGCGCCCGAGGTGACGCCGACGCACTGGGCGTTCGCGAACCACTCCGGCCGGATCTCCCGCGCATCATTGATCAGGTGGGCGGTGCGGCCGGCGTCCTCCGCGACTTCGGTCAACCGGATCGAGTTCGAGCTGTTTTTGGCGCCGATGACCAGGATGACCTCGGCTTCTTTGGCGAGCGCCTTCACCGCGTTCTGCCGGTTCTGGGTGGCGTAGCAGATGTCGTCCTTCTTGGGGGCGACCAGCTTGGGAAAACGCGCTTTCAGCGCCTCAATGATCGCGCGCGTGTCATCGACGCTCAGCGTGGTCTGGGTGATCACCGCCACCTTGTCGGGATCCGGCACCTCGACGGTGCAGGCCTCTTCGACCGTTTGCACCAGGCGGATCGCCTCGGGGGCTTCGCCCAGCGTCCCTTCAACCTCTTCATGGCCGGCGTGGCCGATGAGGAGCAGGGTGTAGCCTTCGCGGGCGTAGCGGATCGCCTCGACATGGACCTTGGTGACGAGCGGACAGGTGGCGTCGATCACTTTCAGATCCCGCGCCTTGGCCGCCTGATGGACCGCCGGCGAGACCCCGTGCGCGCTGAAGATCGCGGTCGATCCTTCCGGCACGGCGGCGAGCTCGTCCACGAAGATCGCCCCTTGCTGCCGCAACGCGTTCACGACATGGGGATTATGGACGATCTCCTTGCGCACGTAGACAGGACCCGGGAAGCGTTGGAGCGCCTGCTCAACGACCTCGATGGCGCGCTCAACGCCTGCGCAAAATCCGCGGGGTTTAGCGAGGATGACCTTTCGGAGTGACATCTGACGTCGACGCTATTATAGCAGGTTACCCGTCTAGCGTCCGCTGGAAGAATCGCAGCGCAGTTTTCTGGATAAAGGGCAGCGCCAGGTACGCGGTGTAGTGCCCGAAGGGCAGGAACGTCGTCGTGGGCCGCCCCAGCGCCCGCCACAGCCGCAGCGCGTTGTGGGCGCCGATCGTCCGGTCCGCGAGCGCGATGAACAGGTACAGCCGCCGGGTATCGACGTAGGGTGCTAACAGGATCGGATCGGTCTTCACGTGGGTGCGCAGGAGCTGCTCCATGGTCTTCAGGTCCATGTGATTGCGCTCCAAATAGCGGCGGCGTGGCTTCGTCAGCAGCTTGTCGCGGGAGGTCATGATGATGTCGGCAAGGCTGCCGCCGGCGAGCGCGACCGCGTGGACCCTCAGGCGTGGCTCCACCGCCGCCGTCATCACGCTGGCCATGCCTCCCATGCTGATGCCGAAGCTGCCCATCCGGTCCGGATCGACCCGGTCGGAGGCGGCCATCCAATCGGTGATCTGCCGGATGCGGAGGATCCCCTGGCGCAACAGCGTTTCCAGATGGTCGACGGGATGCTCCGGGGAGATCTTCAGCGTCTTGCGGTGCACCAGCGCGACGTGAAAGCCGTGCCGCGCGAAGTAACGGCAGATCCCGCGCTCGAGCGGATAGTCCCCGCCCAAGATCGGATTGAACAGGATCGCCGGCCGGCGGCCCGGGCTCGCCGATTCGTACCATTCGAACTCCACGACCGGCTCGGTGGGTGTCAACCCCTCGGGGACCGAGAGCGGAAACTGCACCAGCAGCTCGCGGAAGGCGCGATGCTCCGCCGTGACCTTCAGGGTCGCGGTGTGGGTGTGCGCGGGGTACTCATAGTAGGCGGCCAGCTCATCCGGTAAGCGCTGGGGTGCTGGCGCAGAGGCCCGCAGCGGGGCATAGGCGCAACCGGTGAACAGGACACCGAGGGCACAGAGCGTCACGGGGCCGCGGCGCATGGGATCAACGCTTGAGGACGTCGGCCAGCGAGGCGGCGGGGGTCACGTAGATCGGATTGGAGAAGATCCACGGCTTGCCGGCGTGCATTACCTCGAGCCGATAGGCGCCCGGCTCGGTGATCGGCACGCGCCACGAGTCGCCGGTCGATGCGAGGAACGCTTGCCCGTCTTTCATCAGGGTCATCTGGCTGGAGGCCGGGATCGACGCCGCCAGCGTCAGGTTGGGCAGCAGCGGCACGGTGTCTCCCATGATGCCGAGCACTTGTTTGCCGTCCTCCGCTTGGAATGAGAACCCCTTGGCTTCGCCGACCAGCTCGATCGCCAGGTAGGCGTGCCCCTTGCGCAGCGCGTCGTAGACCAGCTGATCGGTCAACGTTTCCGAGGGGATCAGCAGGTGGGTGCGGCTCATCTGGAACATGATCTCGTACGGCGCAAACTTCAATCCGAGCAGGTGGAATTCATGGGCATCGCTGGATCCGATCCCGACTACTCGGCCATGCTGGCGGATCAGCTCATCCCACTTGGCCAGCGGGTCGTACGGCCGGTCCAGGAGGGACAGGTACAGCTGTTCCGCCGAGGCGGTCACCGTCCAGACGGCGAGCCGCAGCTTGTTTTCATCGAGCGTGTCGTGGGCGACGTTATAGGCTTCCATACCGGTAAACCCGGTGACGGTCCAGTCGGTCCACCGGCGCTGCTTGAAGTACGGATGCGCGATGAAGCCCAGGCCGCCCTGCCGGTTGACCTCGTCGATGACCTGCTGCGTCGTCAGCTGGCTGCGGTCGATCTCCTGAGCGATATTCATCGCCAGATAGTGGCCGCCGCGGGCCGAGATCTCCATGCCGATCAGCGCCAGGACGGTTCCGTGCCAGCCCTGCTTGCCGTCCCGGAGCGGGCGCAGATGGTTGTGTTCGGTGAAGATCAGGTAGTCCAGACGCTGGGCGTTGGCGACGCGGATCGCACTCTCAAAGGTGCCATGCGCGTCATGCGAATAGGCGGTATGGATGTGGATGACGCCGACGTAATCCTGATACGGCTGCTCTCCGATCCGGTGCGCGGCGCTTTTCCGTGTCTCGCGCGCCGCCGCCTGGCGTGTGGGCAAGGTAGGATAAGTGCGCGTCAGCGCGCTGCAGCCGGTCAGCAAGAGGAACAGCGCCAGGAGGAGTCTGTTGCGCATCTTAATCTTCCGAGCGGCCGGTGAAGGTCCACGCGCCCAGGTGCAGGGTGGGTGCGAGCGCGCAGCCCAACTCCTGGCTGGGCTCGGCAATGAGGCGGCGCTCCTTGGAGACGCCGAGGACGCTCCGGAACGCGGGCAGCAGGCTTTGCGTGAACCGCAACGTGCGCACCGGGCGCGCGAGCTTGCCGCGCTCGATCAGAAACGCTCCCTCGCGCGTGAGGCCGGTCATGAGCGCCTCGCGCGGGTTCAGCAGCCCGTTGACGTAGTGGAAGCGCGGAATCAGCAGGCCGCGCTTGCAGGAGCGGATCATCTCATCCAGCGACGTGGTTCCCGGAGCCATGCCCAGATGCAGCGGCAGCGGGCCGTCGACCTCACCGGCCGGCATGGCATGGCCGGTCGAGGGGTGGCCGAACCGCGCGCCATACAACGTATCATACACGATGCCTGAGGCGTTGCCCCGGTCAATCAGCACGACCCGCTGTTTCGGCGTTCCCTCAAAATCGAACGGCATGCGCAGGGTGGACGGCTCCCGTCCGTCGTCGTAGATCGTGATCTGCGGCCCGAACACCCGCTCGCCCATTCGCCCCGTCAGGAAGCTGGTGTGTTCCTGCACGCTCTTGGCGCCGAAGGCGGTGTATCCCAGCCAGGTGAGCAGCTCGGCGACCGCCTCCGGCTCCAGGATCACTTCGTAGGCGCCCAGCGGCAGCGTCACCGGATCCTCGCGGTGCAGCGACTGGCGCAGCGAGCGTTTCAGCAGCCCATCAAGATCCAGCTTGTCGACGTCGCGGTGGACGCCGCTGGCGTACCCGGAGAGCTTGCGGTACATCGTCACCAGCTTAGCACCCGAGACCGTCGAGGCGGCGTAGCAGGCCGCGTCGGAGGAGTTGACGACCGCCAGCTCATCCTCGCCGGTGGCCAGCGAGCCGGCCAGTGCGGCTCCCGCGCCGGCGCAGATCTGGAACAGCCGCTTCAGCGCGGTCACGCAGGCAAGCGGCGTGCTTGCGGCGGTGGAGGCGATGCGGTCCGCCGTCGTCGCGAACCGGTTCGGCCGCACCGGCAGAGGCAGCTCTTGCTGCTCGGGAGAGTGCGCGGCGATCGCCTCGGCTGCGCGCAGGCAGCGGAGCAGGCCGGTCGGCTCGAACGTGTTGGCGCTGGCCACGCCGACCCGACGCCGCTTCATGACCTTCACGGTGACATCGATCGTCTCCTGCGTCAAATCCTGATGGATCGCCTCGTAGGCGAACCGGAACACGCGGCGGCTCCTCGCGTGGGCGCAGATGCTCACCGCATCGACGCGCGCCCGCTTGACGAGCCGCGAGAGGTCGGCGAGCAAGCGCGTCTTGCCGATCATTTCGCGGGGGCGACGGTGACGCCGTCGAATCGCGCGTACGAAGCGCCGTGGCCCACATGCATCAGCTGCATCGGCTCGCCCTTGGCGCAGTTGGGGATGCCCCAGAGCCGCCAGTCCTCCCGGCGGCCCACGCCGGTGCACCGGCCCCAGAACGCGGGGGTGATGCCGGTGTACAGGGGATTCTTGATCATGGCGCCGATCGCGCCGTCGGTAATCTCCCAGCCGAGCTCCGTCGTGAACTGAAAGTTCAACCGCTGATCGTCAATGGACCAGCTCTTGTTCGTGGAGAGCAGGTAGCCGTGCTTGACGTCCCGGCAGAGCTCCTTCAGGGTGGCCTTGCCCGGCTCCAGGTTGACGTTCGTCATGCGCACCAGCGGCGGCACGCTCCACGACTCCGCCCGCATCGCCCCGCCGCTGGAGGGCAGCTGCAGCCGCGCGGCCGACTCGCGCGAGTTCAGATAGCCGACGAACCGGCCCTGGCGGACGATCTCGACCCGCTGCGCGGGAACTCCTTCATCGTCGAAGCCGAAGCTGCCGACCCCGCCAGGGATCGTGGCGTCGGCGACGATCGTCACCTCGGGCGAGCCGTATTGAAACCGTCCCAACCGGTCCGGCGTCAGGAAGCTGCCGCCGGCGTAGCTCAGCTCCTGGCCGAGCGCGCGGTCCAGCTCCGCCGGATGGCCGCACGACTCATGGAGCTGCATCACGACTTGCGTCGGGTCGAGGATGATCGTCGTCTCTCCGGCGCGGGGCGGCTGCGCGTGGAGGAGCTGCAGCGCTTCTTCCCGCGCAATTTCCGCGCCGCCGACGAGGTCCAACCCCTTGACGTATTCAAACCCGGCCTGCGCGAGCGCGCCGTGGTGCGAGTTGGGGTAGCTGCGCAGCTGCACGTCGTCGCCACGCTGGGCGACCACCTCAAGGCCCGCGCCGCTTTCGATGATGCGCTGCTCCAGGTCCGCGCCCTCGGTGGAGCAAAACAGCTTGCGGCGCTTGAAGAAGTCCATGTGGCTGCTGGCCCGCTTGATCGCATCCGGCCCCAGCAGCGAGGTGTTCGCCCACAGCAGATAGTCAATCTTCTTGGCCAGCGGGACCTCGAACGGGTCGATGGCGCAGCGGGAGAGGTGGCGGGCTTTGGCCGGCTTGACCGGCGCCAGCGGGCGCGGCTGCTTGTTCAGCCGGGAAGACGCCTTGGCCAGCGCGATGGCGTGCGAGACCGCACGCGCCAGGCCGGCGGGCGTCAGGTACGGGGTGGCGGCAAAGCCCCAGGAGCCTTTGGTGAGGACGCGCACGCCGATGCCGATGCTTTCCGTGGAGCTGATCGAGGCGATCGCCCCCTGCTCGGCGACGAGGCTCTCATGCAGGTGGTGTTCGTAGCGCACATCGGCATAGTCCACGCCCTTGCGCGCGAGGGTGCGGATGAGCCGGGCGATGACGTCGTGGGGATTTGAGCGGCTTGGCATCAGTAAATTGTCCGAATCATACCATACCCAACGGGATTTGTCTGCGCAGGGCGGCGGGTGACAGAGACCCTGACAACGTATACAATGCGTGCGATGGACTACATTCCTCGACGAGTATTGGACGGGGCGTTCGACCGGCTGAGCCGGCGCCAGCTGCTGGACCGTCTGCACGCCCTGCGGGCCCTGGCCGACGCGCGGGGCCTCCGCTACCTCGATGACGCCGGCCGCCCCCGCCTGATCGAGATGACGCTCAAGCCCTGGGTGCTGACGAGCGCCCAGCTCCACTGTTTTCATCAGGCGATCCATTCACTGGCCGATGCGCTGCTGCGGCTGGCGCATCTCCGAGCCCGGGTGCCCGCGGTCCGGGAGGTGGTGCGGTTTGATGCGCAGCGGGAGGCGTGGCTGAAGCTGGCTCCGCATCCGGCCGCGAAGCCGATGGCGGTCGTCGGACGGCTTGACTCCACCGCGGTCTACGACCACGCCGATTGGCGCGGCGAGTTCCGGATGCTTGAGCCAAACGCGGTCGGGGTCGGCGGGCTCCATTACGCGCCGGCCGCCTGCACGATCACGATGGATGTGGCGGGCGACCTACTCGCCCGCGCGCTGCCCGGCCGCGCCATCACGGCGACTCCGGACCCCAGACAGCTCTTAGTGGAAGAGCTGGGTGCGGTCGCCAGGCGGTTGGGCCGCCCGCTGCGCGGGATCGCCCTTATCGAAAACACCGATTACACCACCGGCACCGATGAGTTTCAGCAGTTGGCCGCTTGGCTGACGAGCCATGGGATCCGCGCCGTCGTCGCCGATCCGCGCGAGCTGCGGCTGGTGCGGGGGCATCTGCTGGCCGGCCGCGTGCCAGTCGACCTCTTGTATCGCGATTCGGAGCTGGATGAGTTCGTGGAGATGGAGCGCGGCGGCCGTCGACTGACGGCGCTGCGCGAGGCGATCCGGCAGGGACGCTTGATCTCGAGCCTGACATGGGAGTGCGACCAGAAGTCCGCGTGGGAGATCTTCACCGACGCGAGGTACGCCAGGTATTTTACCGCCGATCAACGCGCGCTCTTCCGCCGCCATCTGCTCTGGACCCGGCTGGTGCGCGGGGCGCATGTCTCCGATCCGGCCGGGCGCCTGGTCGATCTGCCGCGCTTTATCCGCCGCCACCGCCAGCACCTCGTCCTCAAACCCAACACGATGTTCGGCGGGGAAGGGGTCATGCTGGGGCGCACCGTGAGCCAGCGCGCCTGGGAGACGGAGCTCCACCGAGCGCTGCGGGGTCGCCGGCGCTACGTCGTCCAGCGGGTGGCGCACGTGCCCACGGACACCTTCTCACTGTTGAGCGACGGCGGGGTGCGCCACCTGACGCGGCACGTCGTCTCCGGCTTCTTCTTCAACTCCTCGGCCATCGGGCTGATCGGCCGCTTCTCCGGCCAGCCGGTGGTGAACGTCTCCCGCGGCGGCGGCCTGATCCCCGCGCTCTGGGTGCATTGATGGGCGAACGATTAGTTCTCGATCTTGAAACACAGAAAGAGTTCGCTGAGGTGGAAGGGCGCAAGCTGGAGCTGCTCGGCGTCTCCGTCGTCGGGCTCTACAGCTACGACGAGAACCGCTATGATGCGTACCTCGAGGCGGAGATCAAGGAGAAGCTCGCCCCGCGACTGCAGGCGGCCAGCCTGCTCATCGGCTTCAACATCCGCCGCTTCGACCTGCCGGTGCTCCAGCCCTACCTGCCGTATCCGATCGCCACACTCTCCGTGCTCGACATCATGGAAGAGGTGGTCAAGAATCTCGGCCACCGCCTGAGCCTGGACAGCATCGCCCAGGCGACGCTGGGGCAGGGCAAGTCCGGCAGCGGCCTGGACGCGCTGCGATGGTACAAGGAAGGCCGGCTGGACCTGATCACGAAATACTGCCTTGATGACGTGCGGCTGACCAAAGAGGTCTACGACTACGGCAAGCAGCACGGCCGGCTCTTCGCGGTCAACCGCTTCGGCACCGACAAGTTGCAGATCGCGGTCTTCTGGCCGGAGCGCAAACGGGACGCGGGGGCGATCGCCAAGATGCTGACCGAGGCGGCGGCGAAGCGGCTGCAGGTGGAGATCGAGTATCTCTCCCAGAGCGCTTCAGGCGGCGATTCGCCGCAGCGGACCCGGTGCGTCGACATCTATCACATCCGCGAGCCGTACTTTGAGGGCTACTGCCACTTCCGCAAGGACGTGCGCCAGTTCCGCATCGACCGGGTCCTCGACATCAAACCCACCTGGCAGCGATACCCCGTCCCGCCAGACTTCGTCCCCACCGCCATCGCCGAATAGCGGCCATGCGGGTGACCATTCTGGGGGCAGGGACGGCGATCCCGTCGCAAGGCTACAGTCCCGCCGGCATCTATGTGCAGATTGCGAAGGAGCGCGTGCTGCTGGACGCCGGGGCAGGGACGCTGCAGCGTCTGGCCGCGGCGCCATCGCGCCGCGGCACTTCCTCGGCAGCGGGGTCAGTTCCGCCTCGGTCGGCGGCATTATGGGCGCCGTGGGCGCAGCTTGACCGGATCTTCCTCACCCACTTTCATCTCGATCACTGCCTCGACCTCGCTTCGGTGCTGTTTGCCTATCGCCTGCCGCAGATCGCGCGCCGCAAGCCGCTGACCGTCTACGGTCCGCCCGGGCTGCGGCGGCTCTACCGGCAGCTCAATGCGGCGTTTCAGGGGTGGCTGACCCCGCGCGGGTTTCGCCTCCATCTGCGCGAGCTGCGCGCCTCCCGGCTGCGCCTGCCGGGCTACACGGTGCAGAGCTATCCCATGCGGCACTACAACACCGGGGCGATCGGCTACCGGCTCACGGCCGGCGGAAAAAGCCTGGGCTACTCCGGCGACACCGACGCCTGCGACGGGGTGATCAACCTCGGCCGTCGCGCCGATACCCTGATTCTTGAATGCTCGGTGTCCGATGAGCGGAAAGTGAAGGGGCACCTGACCCCAAGCGAATGCGGGCGGATTGCCGCTTCCGCCGGCTGCCGCCATCTTATCCTGACGCACTTCTATCCGGTCTTCCAGGGCTACGACATCCGCGCCCGTGTGCGCCGCGCCTACCGCGGTCGCCTCACCCTCGCCCGCGACTTCACGGCCTTTGCTCTTTAACATTAGCACTCTTATATTAAGAGTGCTAATTGACATCTCCTCTTGCAGGCTCTTATAATAGGAAGGTCAGAACCTAAACCACTCGCCTTCCAGCTAGCATTCAACAGGAGGATCTCCGATGAACATCCTTAAAACCGGTTTCTTGCTCTCAATGTTGACGGTGTTGCTGGTCTTCGTCGGCCAGCTGATCGGCGGAGCCAACGGAGCGACTGCGGCATTCGGTTTCGCGCTGGTGATGAACATCGTCAGTTACTGGTTCAGCGACAAAATCGTGCTGGCGATGTACCGGGCCAAGCCGCTAAGCGAAGCGGAAGCGCCCCAGGTGTACGCCGCAGTGCGCGAGATCGCCGCACGCGAGCGCATGCCCATGCCGAAGCTGTTCTGGCTGTCCACGAAAACCCCGAACGCGTTCGCCACGGGCCGCAGCCCGAAGCACGCCTCGGTGGCGGTGACCTCTGGCCTGCTGGAGCTGATGACGGAAGATGAGCTGAAAGGGGTGCTGGCGCACGAGCTCAGCCATGTGAAGAACCGCGATACGCTCGTTATGAGCATTACTGCGGCCATCGCGGGAGCGATTTCGATGCTGGCAAGCTGGGCGCGGTGGGGGCTCATGTTCGGTGGCGGACGCGGCCGAAGCGACAGCCGGAATGGCGGGGGCGGGCTGCAAGTGGTGGCGCTGCTGATCGTCGCCATCCTGGCTCCGCTGGCTGCGATGCTGGTCCAGCTGGCGATTTCACGGACGCGCGAGTACGGCGCGGATGAGACCGGTGCGCGACTGACCGGCAATCCGCAGGGCCTGGCGAGCGCGCTGGAGAAACTCGATGCCGCCGCGCGCGCCCATCCGCTGCCGAATCCCAACCCGGCGACGGCGCATCTGTTCATCGTGAACCCGCTCAGCGGAGAGGCGTTCATGAAACTGTTCTCGACCCATCCGCCGATCGCCGAGCGCGTTCGGCGCCTGAGGGACCTGAGAGTCTAAGATGCCGTTTGAACGCTTGACGATCAAAGCCCAGGAGGCGTTGCGGGCCGCGCCGCTGGCGGCGCTCATCTTCTCGATCGGTAGCGTTGCCTGGGCGGCCAACATTACCGTCTCGGCCAGCGTGGACAAGACCACCGTGGATATCGGCGCGCCCATCCAGCTCACCATCAAGCTGAGCGGCGATGTCGGCGGTCTGCAGGTGCCCGACCTCGGGCTTCCCGAGGGATGGACAGTAGCCGCCCGCAGCCAATCCTCAAGCTTTTCGGTCCGCGGGGGTGCGGTGGAACGCGCCGTGGAGCTGCTCTTCGTGTTGGTGCCGCATCAAGCCGGGACGTTTCAGTTGGGGCCGTTCACGTTTGTCCGCCCCGAAGACAAAAAAGAGCCACAACAGGTTCAAACCGAACCCATGACGATCACCGTGAATAAAACTGCGGTTCCTCCCGCCCTTCAAGCGCCTCAAGGCGGCCGGTTTACCCTGTAACAGTTTTTTCACCGTCGGGAATTTTCCACAACTGGTTGAGATCTCGTCGTGGGAACGCCACAATATCTGGTATGCGTTGGGACTTGACAAGCTAGTGTACGGTGTTTAAAGTGAACCAGAAATCCCCAAGGGCTTGTGGATTCCTTGGCGGTGATGGGCACAGGTTGGGCTTTTGAGGAGGACGGCGGATGAGTGAAGCGGTGAAAACGGCGGGACACACAGCCAAAGAGACAGATTCGGCCGCCGTTCGCGAGCGTTCGACGACCGCAAGCAAAGGGTTAAAAATCCCTCGCCGTTGGACCCGCCCGACCGTCCATCCGTATGATGAGATCGCCTGGGAGATGCGGAGTGCGACCATCTCGAATGAGAAAGGCGAGGTGGTCTTCGAGCAGCAGGACGTCGAAGTGCCCGGCTTCTGGACGCAGTTGGCGACCAACGTCGTGGTCTCGAAATATTTTCGCGGCGCGCTCGGCACGCCCGCGCGCGAGCGCAGCGTCAAGCAGCTCATCGGCCGCGTGGCCAACACCGTCACCGACTGGGGCATGCACGACGGCTACTTTGCCAGCGAAGACGATGCCGAAACCTTCCGCGCAGAGCTGACCTACCTCCTTGTGAACCAATACGCGGCGTTCAACTCGCCGGTCTGGTTCAACGTCGGCATCGAAAAGAAACCGCAGTGCTCGGCCTGCTTTATCCTCTCCGTGGACGACACGATGGAGTCGATCCTCGAGTGGTACCGCAATGAAGGCATGATCTTCAAGTACGGTTCCGGCTCCGGCCTGAATGTTTCCGGCATCCGCTCCTCGCGCGAGCGGCTGGCGGGGGGCGGGACCGCCTCCGGGCCGGTCTCCTTCATGCGGGCGGCGGACGCCTCGGCGGGCGTGATCAAGTCCGGAGGCAAGACGCGCCGCGCGGCCAAGATGGTCGTGCTCAATGCCGACCATCCGGATGTCAAACCGTTCATCCTCTGTAAATGGAAGGAAGAGGAGAAGGCGCACAAGCTCATCGATGCCGGCTACGACCAGGCCATTGACGGGGAAGCGTACACGTCGGTCTTCTTCCAGAACGCCAACAACTCCGTCCGCGTCACCGACGACTTCATGAAGCTGGCCCTGGCGGATGAGGAGTGGGAACTCAAGGCGGTGACGAGCGGCGAAGTCATCGAGCGCGTCAAGGCGCGCGACTTGCTGCGGCTCATCGCGGAGGCCACATGGCACTGCGGCGATCCGGGGATGCAGTTTGACACGACGATCAACGACTGGCACACCTGCCCCAACACCGGCCGCATCAACGCCAGCAACCCCTGCTCCGAGTATATGCACCTGGACAACAGCGCGTGCAACCTGGCCAGCATCAACCTGCTCAAGTTCCTCGATGCCGACGGCAACTTCCTGACCGAGCCGTTCAAGTACGCGGTCCGCCTCTTGATCATCGCCCAGGACATCATCGTCGACAACTCCTCCTATCCGACGTCCAAGATCGAGCGCAACGCCAAGGACTACCGCGAGCTCGGCCTGGGCTACGCCAATCTCGGCGCGCTGCTGATGTCCCAGGGGGTGGCGTACGACTCGGACGAGGGGCGCGCGTGGGCGGGGGCCATCAGCGCGCTCATGTGCGGCCACGCCTATGAGGTCTCCGGGCAGATCGCCCAGCAGCTGGGGCCGTACGCCGGCTTCATGCGCAACCGCGAGCCGCAGATCAACGTGCTGCGCAAGCACCGCGCGCAGGTCGACAAGATCAACACGCGGCTGGTGCCCCAGCCGATGCTGCAGGCGGCTGCCAAGACCTGGGAGGAGTCCATCGAATTGGGCGAGCGCTTCGGCGTGCGCAACTCGCAGGTCACGGTCATCGCGCCCACCGGCACGATCGCCTTCTTCATGGACTGCGACACCACCGGGATCGAGCCGGACATCGCGCTGATCAAGTACAAGCGGCTGGTCGGCGGAGGGATGCTGAAGATCGTCAACCAGACGGTGCCCAAGGCGCTGAAGCAGCTCGGCTACGACTCGCTCCAAACCGAGGAGATTCTCAAGCATCTGAATGCCAAGGAGACAATCGAAGGCGCCCCGCACCTGAAGCCGGAGCACCTCTCGGTCTTTGACTGCGCGTTCCGTCCGATGAACGGCAGCCGCTCCATCCACTACATGGGCCACGTGCGGATGATGGGCGCGGTGCAGCCCTTCATCAGCGGGGCGATCAGTAAGACGGTCAACCTGCCCGAGGAGGCGGTGGTGGAAGACATCGTCAAGGCCTATACCGAGGCGTGGCGGCTGGGCATCAAGGCGCTGGCGATCTACCGCGACGGCTCCAAGCGGGTGCAGCCGCTGTCCACCAGCAAGTCGTCGGATAAAGGGGCGGCGAAGAAGGGCAAGGTCGGCACGCCCTACCGCCGCCGGCTGCCGGATGAACGGCAGGCGATCACGCACAAATTTTCGATCGGCGGCCATGAGGGCTATCTGACCGTCGGATTGTTCGAGGACGGCCAGCCGGGCGAGATCTTCATCGTGATGTCGAAGGAGGGCTCCACCCTCTCCGGCGTCATGGACTGTTTCGCGACGACCGTGTCGCTGTCGCTGCAGTACGGGGTGCCGCTGAAGATCCTCGTGAACAAGTTCAGCCACGTGCGGTTTGAGCCCTCGGGCGTGACGAACAACAAGGATGTGCGCTTTGCGAAGTCGGTAATCGACTACATCTTCCGCTGGATGGCGCTCAAGTTCCTGCCGGCGGAGGAGGCGCAGCAGTTCAAAGTGACGGAGATTCCCGGCGCAAAGCCCATGACGGCCACCATCCCTGTTGCTGCTCCCACTGCCGCGTCCAAGGAAGCCAACGGGCATGCCAACAGCATGGAGCAGCAGGAGCAGAGCACGTTCGTCGCGCAGGCGGATGCGCCGGTCTGCAGCGACTGCGGCTCGCTCATGGTCCGCAACGGCAGCTGCTACAAGTGCCTCAACTGCGGCACCACCTCAGGTTGCTCATAACGGGAGCGAGGACGATGAAGCTGCTGCATCCCGCGCTGTCGAAGAAGTGTAAGGCGTTCGTCATCTCCCACTGGGGTAGGGATGGGCTCATGCAGGTCAAGGAGCGGCCGGTGAGCTGGGTGCGCCATGAGGCGAACCCGCACCTGAAGCAGCTGCGCCGCCGGAAAAAAGGGTTGCCGCTCATCGCCGTGCGCGGCACCATCAACCGGATCCACCTGGCGCTGTCCACCGAGAAGAAGGGAGTCAGTCATGCTTGAAACCGAGCTCAATGGCGCCGCAGCCTCTGCGACCCAGCTGCCGCTGCCTTCAGGAAAGATTCTGGTGGACCGGGAAATCCGCGACTACGTGGCGAAGTATCAGATGCTGGAGCCGTTCGAGGAGAATCTCAAGCGCAACGGCGTGATTTCGTACGGCCTGTCTTCGATGGGGTATGACATTCGCATCACGGATGAGTACAAGATCTTCACCAACGTGAAGCAAGCGATCGTGGACCCCAAGCAATTCAACCCGGATTCCTTCATCGATTTCAGAGGCGCGACCTGCGTGATTCCTCCGAATTCCTTCGCTTTGGCAAGATCGGTGGAGTATTTTCGGATGCCCAAGACGGTGTTGGGAATTTGCTTGGGGAAATCCAGCTATGCGCGATGCGGCATCGTGGTGAACATCACGCCGCTTGAGCCGGGGTGGGAAGGGCATCTGACCATCGAAATTTCGAACACGACCCCGCTCCCGGCTCGCGTCTATTCGTTTGAAGGCATTGCCCAGGTGCTATTCCTGGAAGCCGGGACGGCGCCGGACGTGACCTACGCCGACCGCAAGGGCAAGTACCAGTCCCAGCAGGGGATCACGCTGCCCAAGGTGTGATGCCGGAAGTTCCTGCTGCGGATTTTTCCCTCGAGGCGACTCTCGGGTCGGGCCAGAGCTTTCGCTGGACCGCCCACGAGGGATGGCACTACGGCTTCCTCGGCCGGTCGGTCGTCAAAATCAGGCAGGAGGGCGACCGGTTGCGCTATGAGTCCTCCGATCCGGCCCTCACCTCCAAGCGCCTCCGGCACTACTTCGCCCTCGACCTGAACCTGCCCGAGATTCTTTCCTCGATCAACGTCGACATGCAGGTGCATGAGGCCATTGTGCGCCACCGCGGGCTGCGGATCCTGCGGCAGGACGGATGGGAGACGCTGGCCTCGTTCATCTGCGCCTCGTTCAACAACATCAAGCGGATCGAGGGGATGATCGAGCGGCTCTGCCAGGCCTACGGCGATCCGGTCTCGCTCAATGGGTTTCGGGGGTTCAGCTTTCCAGGCCCGGAGACGATCGCCCGCGCGTCCGAGCGGCAACTGCGCAGTCTGGGGCTGGGCTACCGCGCGCCGTATCTACGCGCGACCGCGCAGGGCGTGGCCGAGGGGCGGCTGCCGCTCGAGCAGCTGCGGCGCGTGGAGTATGCGGCGACCAAGCGCGCGCTGCTGCTCTGCGACGGGGTGGGCGACAAGGTGGCGGATTGCGTCGCGCTCTTCGGCTTTGAGAAGTACGAAGCGTTTCCGATCGACGTGTGGATGGAGCGGGTGATGCGCTACTACTTCCGGCACCGGCGCGCGACCCGCGGACGGCTGCACGACTACGCGCTGCGCCACTTCGGGCCCTATGCCGGCTACGCGCAGCAGTACCTCTACCACCACGCGCGGACGCTCAGAGCTCAGGCGTGAGTGGGCAGGGTGGTGACGATCTTCTTGCGGACGGCCCCCGAGGAGTCGATCTCATAGATGCTCGGAGCTCCGGTGGCGATGTTGAGCTCGAGGACCTGTTCCTTGGTCATGCGGTCGAGCTCCATGACGATCGCCCGCAGGCTGTTGCCGTGCGCGACGACCAGAATCGATTGGCCGGCCTTCACCAGCGGAAGAATCTTGCTCGTGAAATAGGGCAGGGTGCGCGCCGCCGTGTCCTTGAGGCTTTCGCTCATGCCCTCTGGGTTCCACGACGTGATGTCCTTCGGCGGGGCGATGTCGTAGCTGCGCCGCCAAATCTTGACCTGGTCGTCCCCGAATTGTTTCGCCGTTTCCGCCTTGTTCAACCCCTGCAGCGCGCCGTAATGCCGCTCATTGAGGGCGCGGTCCCGCTCAACGGGGAGATCGGGTTGGTCGATCGCCTCAAGGACGATGCGCAGCGTCTCCTGCGCGCGCTGCAGCATCGAGGTGAACGCGCAGTCGAAGCGCAGATGGCGGATCAGCGCCGCACCCCGGCGCGCTTCGGCGCGTCCGTCGTCGGTGAGCGGCACGTCCACCCAACCGGTGAAGCGGTTCTCAAGGTTCCATTGCGATTGTCCGTGGCGGATCAGGACCAGAGTGCCCATGACGGCGGTCATCGTATCACAGCCATCTGACGCGCACAACTGCGTGAAACTGCGCACACATTCTTGACATGCATGACCAGGTATGGTACGAAATATAGTAAGAATGCATAGCTACGTGATGGCTGATTGGTTTTCACGCGCCAACGCGATCTGTGGTGGATCGCGCCGGGGCGCGTGAGAATCGACACGTCACAGTGATACAACTCAGCGCGTCGGCCCAGGGACTCGAACGTCGAGAGTCCCTATTTTTTGTCTTTAGATAAGAGGAGAGATGGGATTGCGCGTCGGATTGACCTATAACGTCAAAAGCGAAGTGACCTTGCGGCCGGGCGATCCGCCGGATCTGCACGCGGAGCTCGACCACGACGAGACGGTCGCGCACATCGAAAAGGCGTTTCAGGAGCACGGCCATCAGGTTGTCCGGATCGGCAATGCGCGGTCGCTCCTGGAACGGATGGGCCCCCGGCTGGCCGTCGACATCGTCTTTAACATCGCCGAGGGCTACGAGGGCCGCAACCGCGAGTCGCAGGTGCCGATCCTGCTCGAGATGATGCGCGTCCCCTTCGTCGGGGCGGACGGGCTCACCCTCGGGCTGACGCTCGACAAGGTGCTGACCAAGAAGGTGCTGATCGCCGAGGGGATTCCCACGCCGCGGTTCCTTGAGGTGACGGACGGTTCGAAGCTCTGGCAGGCCGAGCTCTCCTACCCGCTCATCGTGAAGCTGCGCTGCGAAGGCTCCAGCAAGGGGCTCAACGACAAGTCGCTCGTCAACAGCCGGGAAGAGCTCAAGCGCCAGGTGGACTGGCTGATGGAGACGTACAAGCACGCCTCCATCTTCGTCGAAGAGTTCATCGAGGGCTCGGAGTTCACGGTGGCGGTCATCGGCAACGAGTCGCCGGAGGCATACCCCGTCGTGCAGATCGCGCTCGACGGCCGGACCGACCTCGGGCGGAAATTCTTCACCTTCGCCTATCTACGCTCCGGCGCGGACTACGTCTGTCCCGCGCCGATTCCCGAATCGCTCGCCAAACGCATGCAGGAGCTCGCTTTGCGCACGTACCAGGCGGTCGAGTGCCGCGACTTCGGGCGGATCGATTTCCGCGTGGACCGCAGCGGCAATCCCTACGTTCTGGAGATCAACCCGCTGCCGTCGCTCTCCGACCAGGATGTGTTCAACTTCATCGCCAAGACGCGCGGCATGTCCCACCATCAGATCATCAACAAGATCCTCGAGACGGCGATCCAGCGGCATGGTTTAAACGGCCACCACGAGACGGGTGCCCTATCAGCGACACGATCGCATTGACCTATAACTTGCGGCGGGAAGCCGGCGAGCGCACCGGCGCGCCGTGCGACGCCGACTCGGAGTTCGACAGCCGGGCAACGGTCGACACGATCGCCGAGAGCCTGCGCGCCGCGGGCTACACGGTCGCGCTCGTGGAAGCCACCGCGGATCTGCCCCGATGGTTCCTGACGCATCGGGTCGACCTGGTGTTCAACATCGCCGAGGGCATGCACGGTGACCATCGCGAGTCGCAGGTGCCGGCCATCCTAGAATCGCTGCGCGTGCCGTTTACCGGCTCCAACAGCGTCACGCTCGCGCTCGCGCTCGATAAGGCCAAGACCAAGCAGATCCTGGCCTCGGAGGGCATCCCCACGCCGCCCTGGCAGCTGTTTCCCACCCCCACGACATCGCTGAACCCGCGGCTCGAGTTTCCCCTGATCGTCAAGCCGAACCGGGAAGGGTCCAGCAAAGGCATCGGGCGGGAGAGCGTCGTCGGCGATGAGCCCTCGCTCCGGCGCCAGGTGGCTTCTGTGTATGAGCGCTACCGCCAGGAAGTGCTGGTGGAGGAGTTCATCGATGGGCGCGAGCTCACCGTCGGAATTCTGGGCGAGGAGCCGCTGCCGGTCCTTGAGATCGACTTTTCGCCGTGCCAGCGCTCCGGCGAGTCGTTCTACTCCTGGCGCGTGAAGGAGTTCCAGGGCGATGCCTCCCTGGGGCTCGTGCCTGCGCTGCATTGTCCGGCCCGGCTCGACGGGGCTACGGCCGCCGCGGTCCAGCAGGTCGCGCGGCGCGCCCATCAGGCGCTTGGCTGCGCGGATTTCTCCCGAACCGACGTCCGGCTGCGGGCCGACGGCACGCCCTTCGTCCTGGAGATCAACCCCCTGCCGGGCCTCAGCCCGCTTGACAGCAACTTCACCGCCATGACGAAGGCGGCCGGCCTCTCCCACTCAATGGTCATTCAGCGGATCGTGGCGTTGGCCACGGCCCGCGTGCGTGCGCGCTCCGCCCGTTCCCCCTCATCCCCCGGGCCGAGCAGCCGCCCCGTGGCAGGAGCTCTCGACGACGAGGGCGCTCGTGGTGAGCCAATCGGCTCCTGGCCCATGCGGAGACAGGAGGGAAGACAGTGAACGTGGACGCCTATCGACGGATTCCGATTTGGAAGGATGTTCCCCTGGAGCAATGGGAGACGTATCGCTGGCAGATGACCAACCGGATCCAGACGGTGGAGCAGCTGCGCCAGGTGATCCGTCTGAGCCCCTCGGAGGAGCGCGCGGTCGCGCGCAAGTCCGGGCGATTCATCATGGGCATTCCGCCGTATTGGGCCGCGCTCATGGATCCGGACGATCCGACGTGTCCGATCCGTCGCCAGGCGGTCCCGGTTGAGGACGAGTACAAGCTCAGCCCCAACGACATGATCGATCCGCTGAGCGAGGACAGCCACATGCCGGTGCCCGGTCTGGTGCACCGGTACCCGGACCGCGTGCTGCTGTTGGTGGTGGAGGTCTGCTCGATGTACTGCCGGTTCTGCACGCGCAGCCGCGTGGTGGGCACGACCGCGGGCTACAGCCGGCCGGCCAACATCGACGCCGCGGTCGACTACATCAAGGCGCACCGGAAGATCCGGGACGTGCTCATCTCCGGCGGCGATCCGCTGACGCTCTCCGATGAGCGGCTCGACGAGGTGCTCGCCAAGCTCAAGGCGATTCCGCACGTGGAGTTCGTCCGCATCGGCACGCGCAACCCGGTGACGCTGCCCTATCGGGTCACCGAGGGGTTGTGCGCGGTGCTGCGCAAGCATAAGCCCGTGTGGATGAGCACGCACTTCAACCACCCGAAGGAAGTCACGCCCGCGGCGCGCAAAGCCTGCGGGATGATCGTCGACAGCGGCGTGCCGCTGGGCTCGCAGACGGTGCTGATGAAAGGCATCAACGACCGGCCGGCGATCATGAAGAAGCTGTTCCACGAGCTGCTCAAGGCCCGCGTCCGGCCGTACTACATCTATCAGTGCGACCCGGTGAAGGGCACGGCGCACTTCCGCACGCCGGTGGCGACGGGGATCCAGATCATCGAGAAGCTCCGCGGCCACACGTCCGGCTACGCGGTGCCGACCTTTGTCGTGGACGGTCCGGGCGGCGGCGGGAAGATTCCGCTCATGCCCAACTACGTCGTCAGCGTCAAGGACGGCGTCTGGACGCTTCGGAACTTCGCGGGGAAGCTCTTCACTTATAAGGAAGAGCAGGCGGGCGGCAACGGGTCGCGGGCGCCGAGCATCGAGCCTTCCTATATCCTGAGCCAGTAACCGCAGGGGAATGACCAGACCCCGCACCCCACCTTGGGTGCGGGGTCTGTTGTGAGCGATGAGCATGCGCGCGGCGGCGGTCTGGATCGGCCTCGGGTTGCTCGGCGTGTCCGGTTGCTCGCCGATCAACCGCGAGCAACTCACCAAAGAGGTCCTCAAGGCGGATCCAGAGTTCGCCGATGTGCTGGACAAGCACCGGGAACTCTCCAGCCGGGTGGAGACCTTGAAGCAGGAGCTGGCGCTCAAGCGGACGACCATCAACCAAAAGGTCGAGCAGCTGCGGAAGGATCTGGCGTCCGCCTCGACCAGTTACCGCGCCAAGACCAGGGAAGTCCTTCATCGCATGGAGCCGGACCGGCAGCGGCTCCAGATCGCGCTCACCGAAGCCAGCAATGAGCTGCGGGTCAAGCGGGAGCAGCGGGCCGGGGTCGGCCGGGAGATCGCCCGGGTGCGCAAGGGCCTCAAGAGCGCGTCCACACTGTCTCCCAAAGAGCAGGCGGCGCGAGAAGCGCAGCTCAACGAACTGGTCAGGGACGCCGACCGCCTGGACCAAGAGATGGCCGGCATGAAAGGGTACCTGCGGCTCCTCAAGGTCAAACTCCTCCTGATTAAGTTATAAGCGCAGGTGTGTTACAATACCTGGCGATGCGTGGGCACGCCCCCGTTCTTCTCCGGCACGGTCCCCTGACGCTCTACCTGCAGCCGATCGACGGCTGTCCTGATCTGCGTCCCCTGCTGCAGAGCCTTCCGTCAGCCATGCCGGTCGTGTGGCTCGATACCGCCCGCCCCCATCCGGTGACCGGCCGCTGGTCGTTCCTCGGCTACGATCCCTGGCTGACCGTCGTGGCGCGCGGCACGCGCCTTGAGGTGCGCACCAGCGCCTCAACCCAACGCTGGCGCGCCCATCCGCTTCAGGCGCTGCGGCAGGTGATGCAGCGGTATCGTCTGGCGCCGCTGGGCCAGCCGCATGCCCGCGCGCTTGGCCTCATGGGCGGCCTGAGTTATGAGATGAACCGATGGATCGAGCGGTTGCCTGAGCCGCAGCCCGTCGGCTCAACTTGGCCCGACATGGCGTGGTTCGGCATGCGGGTGGTGGTGCTGGTGGACCATCTGGAGCAGCGCAGCTGGCTCCTCAGCCTCGCGGATCCGCATCAGCCGGCCCCGCTGGCGCGCCGAGAGGCGCGCGCCGCGCTTGCGCTCGCCGTGGAGCGATTGGGATCGTCCGTCGAGGAGCCGGCAAGACCGGTCGCGCCGCCACCGGCCGCTGCCCTGACGCCGACCAGCACCCAGGCGGAGTTCGAGGCGATGGTGGCGCGCGCGCTGGAGCACATCCGTGCCGGCGACATCTTCCAGGCCAACATCTCCCAGCGGTTCACCGCCTCCTGGCGCGGGTCCGCCTTGCCGCTGTACGAGACGCTGCGCCGGATCAATCCCTCGCCGTTCGCCTGCTTCCTCTCCTGGGGAGACCTGGAGGTCATCAGCTGCTCTCCGGAACGGCTGGTGCGCGTCCAGGACGGGCGGATCGACACGCGGCCGATCGCCGGCACGCGCCCGCGCGGGGCCACCCCCGCCGATGAGGCGCTGAACAGCCTTGAGCTGCTGCTCAGCGAGAAGGAGCGCGCGGAGCACCTCATGCTGGTGGACCTGGCCCGCAACGATCTCGGGCGCGTGTGCAAGACGGGTTCAGTTGAGGTGGAGGAGCTGATGGCGCTCGAAGCCTATTCGCACGTCCTGCACATCGTGTCCGAAGTCTCCGGAATGCTGCAAGCGCCGGCGGACGCCGTCGACGTCATCCGGGCGGTTTTTCCCGGCGGGACGATCACCGGCTGTCCGAAGGTCCGGTGCATGGAACTGCTGCGCCGGATCGAGCCGGTGGCGCGCGGACTCTACACCGGGTCGCTGGGCTATCTGGGGTTTGACGGGACGATGGACCTCAACATTGCGATCCGGACGATGGTCAGGCACGGCGAGGCGCTCTCGTTCCACGCGGGGGCGGGCATCGTGGCGGACTCCGATCCGGAGCGCGAGTATCAGGAGACGCTGGCGAAAGCCGAGGCGCTGGTTGCCGCGCTGCGGCAGTGCGGGGAGGCTCATGCGCGCGTTCGTTGATCCCAGGGAGCTCGAGATCCCCGAGGCGGAGCACGCGCACGGCTGCTTCGAGACGATGCGCGCCTATGGCGGACGGATCTTCCGGCTGGCCGGCCACGTGGACCGCCTCTACGCCTCGGCGGCGTTTCTGGGCACGCCGATCGCTCCGGATCGCGCCCGGCTGGCGAAGCAGCTGGCCGGCACGCTGGCCCGCTCGGGCGTGCGGGAGGCGGTCGTGCGGGTCGCGCTGATTCCGCAAGCGAGCGGCGTTGCGTTCCCCAGCATCGTGGTGCTGCCGGCCCAGGTGCCGACGGCATCGGCGTATCGCGCCGGCCTGCGCGTGGCGGTCGTGCCGACCAGAAAGTTTTCGGTCGGCTCGATCACGCCGCAGGCGAAGTACTCCGCGCGGCTGGGCAGCGTGCTCGCCGTGATGGATGCGCAGCTGCGCGACGTGGACGAGGCGCTCTTCATGGACGCCAACGGCTCGCTCACCGAAAGCACCGCCAGCAACTTCGGCATCGTCAAGCGCGGCACGATTTATACGCCCCCGTGTTGGTTGGGGTTGTTGCCCGGCATCACGCGCGATGTGCTTTTCGAGCTGGCCGTTTCATTGCGACTGCCGATCCGGGAAACGCCCATCACGCGGCACGACGCCTACAACGCCGATGAGGCGTTTCTCTCCAGCACCCTCAAGGAGTTCATCGGGATGACCGTCCTCGACGGCCGACGCATCGGCACCGGGCGTCCGGGGCCGGTCACGGGGCGCCTGTGCCGCGCGTTCCGCCAGCTGGTCAGGCGAGAGCTGCGAGGGGGCGCGTAAGGCGCGATGGCGACCGTCAAGCGCGCCTTGCTGAGCTGCGCGGACAAAACCGGACTGGAACCGTTTGCCAATGCGCTGGCTTCGCTCGGCGTGGAGCTCGTGGCCTCGGGCGGCACCGCGGAGGCGCTGCGGCGGCAGGGCCTGCGCGTGACGAGCGTCGAGGAGTTCGCCGGCATCGCGGAGCAGCTCGATGGGCGGGGCAAGACGCTGCATCCGAAAATCCATGCCGGCATCCTGGCCCGCCGGGACGATCCGGCGCACGTGCGAGCGGTAGGCGCGGCCGGGCTCATCGACCTGGTCGCCGTCAACTTGTATCCGTTTGAGCGGACGGCGCAACAGGCCGGCGCGCCGCTGGCCGAGGCGATCGAGCAGATCGACATCGGCGGCGTCGCCCTGCTGCGCGCGGCGGCCAAGAACTTCGCGCACGTGGCGGTGGTCTGCGAGCCTTCCCAATACGATGAGGTGGCCGCAGCGCTGCGCAAGGGCAAGGGCACCATGCCCGATGAGCTGGCCCGCCGGCTGGCGGTCCGGGCGTTTGCACTGACCAGCGCGTATGATGCCGCAATCACAGGATATCTGGGCGGAGCCGTTGCGGCGGAGGAAACCTCGTTTCGGCTGCGCAAGCGCCAGCCGCTGCGCTACGGCGAGAATCCGCATCAACCAGGGGCCTGGTACGTGCCGGCCGCCGGCGCGGCGTGGGGCGTGGGCACACTCACCCAACTCCAGGGCAAGGAGTTGTCGTATAATAACTTGTTGGACCTCGATGCCGCGCTGCGCTGCCTGGCGGATTTCGAGGAGCCGACCTGTGCGATCATCAAGCACCATTCGCAGTGCGGGTTGGCGAGTGCTCCATCCGCCGGCGAGGCGTATGCCCGCGCGTACGCCTGCGATGCCGAGTCGGCGTTCGGCGGCATCGTCGGGGTCAATCGGCCGATTGATGCGCCGTTGGCCGAACAGTTGGCATCGACGTTCCTGGAAGTGGTGGCGGCACCGTCCGTCGACCCGCAAGCCTTGGCGCGGTTCGCGAAGAAGCCGAACCTGCGCGTCGTCACGGTCGCGTGGCCCTTGAAGGGTTCGAACGAGGGGGAATGGCGCCAGCTGCTCGGGAGCTGGCTGTTCCAGGAGACCGATGGAACGATCGTCGGCGCTGAACCGCCGCGCGTCGTCACCCGGCGCGCCCCGACGGAGCGGGAACGGGTCGACCTGCTCTTCGCGTGGAAGGCCGCCAAGCACGCGCTGTCCAACGGCGTCGTGCTGGCCAGTCAGGGAGCGACGGTGGGCATCGGCCAGGGGCAACCGAGCCGCGTGGGCTCCGTGCGCGTCGCACTCGAGAAAGCCGGCGCGCGCAGCCGAGGGACGGTGGCGGCCTCCGACGGATTTTTCCCGTTTCCCGACGGGGTAACGGCGCTGGCGGACGCAGGGGTGACGGCCATCATCCAGCCGGGCGGCTCGATCCGGGATGCTGAGGTGATCGCGGCGGCCGATGCCGCCAAGATGGCGATGATGTTCACAGGGGTGCGGCATTTCCGTCACTAACGGAGGTGGGCGATGGGACAGGTGAACTGGTTGGTCATCGGCGGGTTGATCGTGGCGCTGGTCGTCGTGTTCGTCATCAACCAATCGCAGAAGAAACCGAAATAACCCCGGACAGGACCGGGCGGTGATGGATATCCAGCAGCTGTGGGAGAAGGCGCGCAAGGAGACGGAGATCATCCGCATGCGCCTGCAGGATCTCGCCACCTTTGAGGCGACGGCGGTGCCCTATGTCTTTCTGGCGGAGTCGGCGCTGAATCAGGGGGACACCGTCGTGCGACGGGGGCAGGTGCTCATCCAGCGGCCGTCCATCATGCTGCCGAACTTCTCGCCGCAATTCGAGGGGTTTGACTTCGACCGGGAGCTGCACGTCAGCGACAACACGGTGGCGACCTTTCTCCTGATGCGGGGCATCCAGTTCCCCTCGCTGAAGTACCGGCATGAGATCTCCTCGCTCGACCTGGTCGAGCAGCCGCTGCGCGAGGCGATCGGGCAATTTCAACGGCGGCTGACCATGGCCGAGGACATCAAGACCGGGCTCCTCGTGGGACCGGAGGAGGCCTGGCAGCTCTCGCTGCTGCTGCTCGTCGGCGCGCTGGTGATCCGGTCCGCGGAAGGGGACGTGCGGCGCATTCTCGAGGAGTGGCGTCGACGGCCGCCACAGCCGGACCGATGACCTACGCGGAGGGGGTCCGGTACCTCGAGTCGTTCGTCAATCATGAGCGGACGCATCAGCCGGAGGCCATGCGGGCGATCAGGCTGGAGCGGATGCGCCATCTCTGCCGGCAGCTGGGCGACCCGCAGCGGCGGTTCCGGTCGATCGTGGTGACCGGCACCAACGGCAAGGGCTCGGTCTGCGCCCTGCTCTACTCGATGCTCCGCGAAAGCGCGATGCGCGTGGGGCTCTACACCTCGCCCCACATCGAGCACCTGCGCGAGCGCATCCGGGTGTGGACGGCGGGACCAGTGTCCGAGGCGCGCCGCCATGGCGACGACTGGGTGAGCGAAGAGGAGCTCCTCGCCGCCCTTCAGCGGCTTCAGCCTGTCCTTAAGGCGATGCGCACCGCCTCGCCGGAAGAGGTCCCCACCTATTTTGAAGTGATGACCGCGCTCGCGTTTCTCGTGTTCAGCCAGCGGCAGGTCGAGATCGCCGTGCTCGAGGTCGGCATGGGGGGCCGGCTGGACGCGACCAACGTCGTGGAGCAGGCGGTCTCCGTCATCACCCCGATCGCGCTCGACCACACCGATGTGCTCGGCGCGGATGTGGCGGCCATCGCTACGGAGAAGGCCGGGATCATCAAGCCCGGCCAGACGGTCATCACCGCACCCCAGTCTCCCGAGGTGGCCGAGGTGTTGCGGGCGGCCTGCGAGGCGCAGGGCGCGCGCCTGATCCAGTGCGGAACGGATCTGGCGGTCCGGATCGACCGGCAGGGTCCGGAGGGATTCCACGCCTCCATCGCCGGCACGCGAGGGACGTACGGAGCGCTGGAAATCCCCCTGCTCGGCCGCCATCAAGCGGACAATGCGGCGGCGGCGGTGGCCGCGCTCGAAGCGTTGTCGCCGACCGGCGCGCCGTATGGTCCGGTGGAGCGCGGATTGGCCCGGGCGGAGTGGCCGGGGCGGTTGGAGGTCGTCAACGACTCGCCCACGGTGATCATGGACGGGGCGCATAACCCCCATGCCGCCGCCACGCTGCGCGAGACGGTCGAGACGCTGTGGCCGGGGCGTCCGGTCCACCTGATTCTCGGGATGTCGGCCGACAAGCCGATCGAGGAAGTGGGCCGGCTCCTGGCGGAGATGGCGGCGGGGGTGACGTGCACGAAGAGCCGCCATCCGCGCGCTCTGGATCCGACGGTGCTGGCCAAGCGCATCGCCCCGTGGTGCCGCGACGTGCACGTGATGTCCGACCCGACCGACGCGCTCACCTACGTGCTGAACGCGGTGCCGCCGGACAGCGTCATCGTGGTGACCGGTTCGCTCTTTCTGGTTGGGCAGCTGCGCGCGGCCATCCGGCAATCGCACCTGAGCGCCAAGGGGGCGCGCAAGCCGGTTACCGTCCCCGCCTAAGAAATGAGGGAGGATCGCCGATGCCTGTGGTGAAGGTGGAGTGGCTGGAAGGGCGCTCGCCGCAGCAGAAGGCGCAGCTGGCCGACGCGCTGACGAAGGCCTTCACCGAGATCGCCAACGTGAAGCCGGAGCAGGTCTGGATCGTGTTCCAGGACGTCAAGCGGTCCGACTGGGCGATGAACGGCAAGCTGCTCGGCTAGTCCGGCGTGTTGAGGTAGTCGAGGTAGTCGGCGACCCCGAAGAGCGCTTCCTTGACGGCGCGCAGCCGTTCCGGGATGTAGGGGTGGGTCATGGCGTAATGGGGCCGGACCATCCCCCCGGGCAGGGAGTGGGTCTTTTCTCGGTTCACCGCGTCCAGCTTCTGCAGCATCGCCAGCATCGCCTTCGGATCGAACCCCGCCGCCTTCAGGTAGCGCGCGCCGATCCGGTCCGCCTCGAGCTCCTCCTGCCGCGCGTAGGCCAGCTGCGCGGACTGGACCGCCACCCCTACCCCGCGGATCGCCGCGCCCTGCCGGGTGGCGAGCGTCGCCAGCTGCGCCAGTTGAGCGCCCAGCGCGCCCTCGTACCGTTTGACCGCGTGCCGGGCGGTGATGTGCGCCAGCTCGTGGGCGAGGACGGCGGCCAGCGCATCGTCGCCGCCGGCCTCTTCGATCAGGCCCGTGTTCACGAACACGTAGCCGCCCGGGAGCGAAAACGCGTTGACCTCTTTGTCCTCGACGACGGCAAACGTATACACCAGCTCCCTCCGGTCGCACACTTCCGCCAGGCGCTGGCCGATCCGCTGCACCCGCTGCTGCACGGACTCGTCCTCGAGGAGTGTGAGCTCCCGCCGCACCCGCTTGGCGATCGAGCGCCCCATGGCCACTTCCTTGTCCGTGGAGAAGATCGTGTACTCTTCCCGCTGCGTGGCGAGATTGAAATCGCTGCGCACGCAGCCCATCAGGCAGAGGAACGGCAGGAGCCAACGGCGGCGGGGCATGGGAGGCTCAGAACTGGTAGATCGACTGGAGGCCGCGCATTTCGTTCTGGATGGCGGGAACCGCTTTGGCCATGACGTACCAGACGAAGGCCGCGGTCCACACCAGGGTGAGCAGCGTTAGCACGAGCTTCGCGGCCGGAGTAAAGCGCGGGCTCTTCCAGAGCAGCGGCAGCGCGAACGGACCGAGCGCGACCGGGGTGAGCAGGAACAGGATCAACCACTGGTTGTAGTACCACTTCGGTTTCCTGCCGGCGGGCGCGTCCGTCGGATGCATCGGCCGGCCGCACTGGCTGCAATAAGCCGCGTGCGCCGGCACGAATGCTCCGCAGCCGGCGCAGGTGGCGGGAGTCGGGAGCTCCTCCATCAAGGGACCCATTGCGCCATTATAGCGCAACGCGAGGCTGTGCTATAATAACAGACTCTCCCAACTCACTCACCGCAAGGAGCGACTCATGCACAAGGGATTTACGTTGTGGTTCACCGGCCTCTCGGGGGCGGGGAAGTCGACGCTGGCGGGCCAGGTCGCCGCGGAGCTGCGCCGCCGGGGGCTCAAGGTCGAGATTCTCGACGGGGACGAAGTCCGGACCAACCTCAGCAAGGGGCTGGGGTTCAGCAAGGAGGACCGGGACACGAACATCAAGCGGATCGGCTACGTGTGCAAGCTGCTGACCCGCAACGGGGTGGTGGCCATCAGCGCGGCGATCTCCCCCTACAAGGAGATCCGCGACTACAACCGCGAGCAGATCGGCCAGTTCGTCGAAGTCTACGTCAAGTGCTCCATCGAGGAGCTCACACGGCGGGACGTGAAGGGGCTCTACAAGAAGGCGCTCGCCGGCGAGATCAAGAACTTCACCGGCGTCTCCGATCCCTACGAGCCGCCGGTCAATCCGGAGATCGTCGTGGATTCCGGCTCGCAGGGTGAAGCCGACAGCCTGCGGACGATCCTGACGTACCTGCAGCAGCAGGGGTGGGTTCCCGCCGAGCCGCTGACCTCGAGGTGCTGCTCGTCCACATGAGCGCTTCCGTCCTTCGTCCTCATGAGGTGGACCAGCTCAACGCGCGGTTCGCGTCGGCGCATCCGACCGAAATCATCCGCTGGGCGGTGGGCGCGTTCCGCCCACAGGTCGCGGTCAGCTCGTCGTTCGGCGCGCGCAGCGCGGTCCTGCTGCACATGGCGGTCCAGGTCGATCCGGCCATCGAGATCCGCGTGGTGGACACCGGCGTGCTGTTTCCCGAAACCTACCGGTTCATCGACCAGCTCACCCGCCAGCTCAGGCTCAACCTGCGCGTCTTCCGTTCGCAGCTCAACGTGGAACGGTTCAAGCGGGAACACGCCCGGCTGCCGATCGGTCATCCGGATTTCTGCTGCGGGCCGTACAAGGTCGAAGCGATGACGCGCGCCCTCGAAGGGCTGCGCAGCTGGATCACCGGTTTGCGCCGCAGCGACGCCGCCACGCGCGCCGCCACGCCCTTCGTCGAGGTGCTCGCCAACGGCGTCGTCAAAGTCGCCCCGCTGGCCGGCTGGAGCTCCAAGCAGATGCACGCCTACATGATGCAGCACCACCTGCCCTACCATCCGCTCTGGGAAAAGGGATACCCCTCCATCGGCTGCTACCCCTGCACTCAAAAACCGGTCGATCCCAATGATCCGCGCCCGGGCCGCTGGGCCGGCCCGGCCAAGACCGAGTGCGGCATCCACGACATCGGCAAGCCGGCGCGGCCCTCGCGCTAATTCCATCGGAACACGCTGAGCAGGTTGGAATAGTCGTCCGTCCACACCGGCTGATCCGGCCGGCGCTGGGCCGGACGCCAGCCCGCCGCACGCGCCAGCGCCTCCATCACCGGTGTCTTCCGCCCCAGCACCATCCAGACTGACGGCAGCTTGCCTCGAGCCAGTTCTTCCGGAGCCATCCCGGCGGCCGACTCCCGCCTGATCAAGCACATGAGGCCCGCCTGGGCGGCGAGGTTCCCCAACACCGGCTCCAGATTCACATATTCGCTGGAGATGTGAAAGGCGAGCAGCCCTTGCGGCGAGAGTTTGGCGCGATACAGGGCGAGCGCTTCGCGGGTCAAGAGATGAACCGGGACCGCACCCGAACTGAACGCATCGATGATCAGGAGATCATGCGCCTGATCGGCGACGAGGGCCAGCGACAGCCGGGCATCTCCCATCCTGAGGTCGAACTGCTCAAGGCAATCGCGCAGCTGCGTGAAATAGGCCGGGTTCGTCGCCAAATGCTTGACGAGCGGGTCAATTTCGTAGAACGTCCATCGCTGGCCCGGCGAGCCGTAGCACGCGGTTGCGCCGATCCCCAGGCCGATGACGCCGACGGCGCGCAGCGTCGGGGTCCCGCCGGCAAATGCGCCGAACACATCGCCGATCGGCCCGGTAGGATAGTAATACGCCAACGGGACGCGGCGGCTCTCGGCTCCGAAACATTGCATGCCATGCAGGGTCGTGCCGTGGACCAGTTGATAGCAGTCGCCGTCCGGGTTGAGCACGACGCGGTGGATGCCGTAAAAACTCCGCCTCACGACCACCGTGTTGGACCACTCGGGGGTGAAGAGCAGCATCGCCAGCCACACCGCCCCGATTCCCAGTCCCGTGAACCGGCTCACCCGCTTGCGTTCCCCCGGTTGCATCACGCACGCGAGCACCATCGCGAGCGGATACTCATAGAGCGCGGGAAATATCCGCGGAGCCAGCAGCGCGTTGAACGCCCCTCCCGCGGCTCCTCCGACGGCCACCCAGAGGTAGAACTCGGTCAGATGCGATGGAGCAGGCCGATCCTGGGCCAGCGCGCCATGGCAGGCCAGGCCAGCGACGAACAGCATCAGCAGATGGAGAATGATCAGCAGCCACGCCGGCCGGTACTGGCCGGACACCATGACGGTCGCCACGATGATGAAGACGAAGGGAAGCGCGCGCACCGCAAGCTCATAAGGAATCAGCGGGCGTTTGGCGAACGCCAGAATGAAGGTCAGCAGATAGAGCGCGAGCGGAACCACCCACAGCAGCGGGATCGAAGCGATATCAGTGGATAGATAGGCGGTGACGCCGAGCAGCAGGCTGGAGGGCACCAGGGCACGCACCACCCACCAGCCTCGTCGGCTCCACGTCAGCACGTCCGGAGGTTCCGGTGTCATCCGCGCTGGGTCTTGGCGTACGGCGGGCGAGATCCGCACGACCAGGGCGCAGAGGGCGGTCAGGATCACCAGCGCGGCATAGGCGACAGCCCACAGCTGGCTTTGGGCCGTCAGCGAGAAGCGGGGCTCGATCAGAAACGGATACGCGAGAAGACCGAGCAGGCTTCCCGCATTGCTGGCGGCATAGAGAAAGTACGGGTCCTTCGCATCGGGATGGGACAGGGTGGTAAACCATCGTTGCAGCAGGGGCGCGCTCGTCGAGACGAAGAAAAACGGCACACCGACCGTCTGCCCCAGCAGCATCAGCAGCCGGGAAATCGGAGGCGTCTCTGTCGGTGGGATCCAGGATGAGGGAAGACCGATGGGGAGCCACAAGAAAGGGGCCAGGAGCAGAACCGCATGCAAGAAGAGGTACCGGCGGACCCCGAGCCAGCGGGTCGCCCCATGGGCGTAGCCATAACCGGCCAGCAGGACCGCTTGGAAAAAGACGAAGCAGGTATTCCAGACCGCCGGAGCCCCGCCCAATGTCGGCAGAACCATTTTGGCCAGCATGAGCTGGACCGAAAACAGCAGGAAGGCGCTTAAGGCGAGCGTGCCGGAAAACAGCCAAAGAGGCACGCGGCTCGTGTGCATCCGAATCGTTGTTGCTCCGGGATTCATGCGGACGTATCATAACACACGTGAACGGATGACCACCAGACGCCGCAGCCGCACACTTCTCCTCGGGACGGGGGGAGTCCTCCTCCTAATGTTTGGGGGAACGCTCTCCGCATCCGCGGATATCATCCTCTTTAAGAACGGCACGAGAATGCGCGGCACGATCACCAAGCGCACTCCGACGGAGGTCATCGCGGAGTTGGAGTTCGGCTCGGCGAGCTTCACGCCGGATGAGATCGTGGCGGTGGAAGCTGAGGTGGAAGCGGAAACCCCGCCGCCAGAGGTCGAGCCGGCGGCGGAGGACGTCGCCGCTTCGGAGCCGCCGCCTGGGCCGGCCGCATCCAGCCTCGCACCCGAGCCTGCCGCAGCGCCCCAGCCCTCAGACCAGGCCATGACGTTGCCGGAGGCGATGCAGGCGGTGGCGTTCATCGGCGTCTTGTACAAAGACGGCACGCTGGGGGTGGGCAGCGGCACCATCGTCAACGCCCGGGGCACGATGGTGACGAACGCGCATGTGGTGGCGAATGCGGAACGGATCGCCGTCGCCGTGCCGGGCAAGGATGCCAAAATTGACTTGAAGAAATCGCGGGGCCACGAGGCCCGCGTCCTCAAGGCGGATGAGTGCTATGACCTGGCGCTGATCAGCGCGCCCATCAAAACGCCCAATTACCTTCGGTTTGCGGATGAGGAAGATGAAGTCAAGAGCGGACAGGAAGTGCGGGCGATCGGCAATCCTCAGGGCCTCACCATCTCCGTCTCGAAGGGGGTGGTCAGCGCGGTGCGCACCATGAAAGAGATGGGACTCGAAGATCCGAAGGTGAAAGCGTGCGAGCACTTGAGCGCGCGCACAGTGGAAGCGTTCACCCTCGTGCAAACCGACGCGGCCGTCAATCCCGGCAACAGCGGCGGGCCGCTGCTCAATGCCAAGAACTGCATTGTGGGTATCAACAGCTTTGGCTTCCAGGAAGCCGGCGATGCGGGGCTGAATTTTGCGGTCCATGTGAAGCACGTCAAGAAATTCGTCGGCTCCTACGCCAAAGATTAGCCTCACGGCATCCACAGCTGCCGGTCTAAGGAGCGGTATTGAATCGCCTCGGCGAGATGCGCCGGGGCGATTTGCGGTGTTCCGGCCAGGTCGGCGATCGTGCGGGCGACCTTGAGAATCTTGTCGTAGGAGCGCACCGACAGGCGGAATTCGCGCATCGTCTGCTGCAGCAGCGCGGCCGCCGCCGGCGTGAGCGGGCAGGCGGCGCGCAGGTCTTTATGGCGCAACTGCGCGTTCAGGGCCACCCCCACCGCCCCCAGCCGCTCGCGCTGCCGCTGCTGCGCGGCCACCACCCGCGCTCTGATCTGCGTCGAGGGCTCGCCCGCCTGGCGGCGCATCAACAGCTCCACCGGTACGGCCGGCACCTCGATGTGCAGGTCGATACGGTCCAGCAGCGGTCCGGAGACTCTCGAGAGGTAGGCGTGCACGCGCGTGGCGGGGCAGCGGCACCGGCCGGGAGTGAGCAGGTGACCGCAGGGGCAGGGGTTCATCGCCGCCATGAGCGTGAACCGCGCGGGGAATGTCAGCGACCGGGCGGCTCTGGCGATGGTCACGCGGCCGGCCTCCATCGGCTGCCGCAGGCTCTCCAACGCGTCCCGGTGGAATTCGGGCAGCTCATCCAGGAACAAGATTCCCCGGTGCGCCAGCGATGCCTCGCCGGGCCTCGGGACCGTCCCGCCGCCGACCAGCGCCGCGGCCGAGGTGGTGTGGTGCGGCGAGCGGAACGGACGCCGGAGCAGGAGCGGGGCACCGCCCAGCTGGCCGCACACGCTGTGGATCGCCGTGGCCTCCAGCGCTTCCTCGAAGGTGAGGTCGGATTGGATCGTGGGCATGCGCTCGGCGAGCATGGTTTTTCCGGATCCCGGCGGCCCGATCAGCAGGACGTGATGGCCGCCGGCGGCGGCCACCTCCAGCGCCCGCTTCGCGTGCGCCTGGCCCTTGATGTCGGCGAAGTCCAGCCCCGGAGGTCCGGCCTCTTGCCAGAGCCGCTCCCGATTGTGGCGCATCGGCGCGATCGGCGTCGTCCCGGAGAGCGCGGCGACCGCCTCCTCGAGGGAGCGGACGGGAATCACCTCGAGGCCGTCGACGAGAGCCGCTTCCGGCGCGTTGGGTGCCGGCACGAGCAGCCGGCGGCGGCTTTGCCCGCCCCGGCTCTGATCGTCGTCGGGCCGTGGGCGCGCCGCCAGCGCGATCGGCAGGACCCCGGGCACAGGCCGCAGGCGGCCGTCCAGTGCCAGCTCTCCCACGAGAATCGCGGAGGAGAGCGAGGCGGGGTCCAGCTGGTCCGAGGCGGCCAGAATGGCGAGGGCAATGGCCAGGTCGAACAGCCCGCCGGTCTTCCTGATGTCCACCGGAGCCAGGTTGACGGTCAGGCGGAGGGACGGGAGCCGGTATTGGCTGTTGACGATGGCCGACCGGACGCGCTCCTTCGCTTCTTTGACCGCCTGATCCGGCAGGCCCACGATCGTCAGCCCGGGCAGCCCCTGGGCGGCGTCGACTTCCACATCAACCTGAAGCGCGTCCACCCCGAGCGTAATATAGGACACGGCGCGGGCAAGCATGAGTTCTCCTGGAGCAGGAAGCGGCTGCATGTGGGGACGCGCGGGAAGGACCGGAAGGGAGAAGCCCCTTGTCTTTCCAGGGGCCACATCGTATAATCAACCCCAGTGTAATCGTGTCGTCTTCCACGGTCAAGGAGATTCCCTGGCATGAAGCGAGGCCGAGCTGTACTGCTGGTGCTGACCATTCTCGCCATCGGAAGCTTATGGCGCGCGGTGTCGATTGAGAGGGAAAAGCGCCACATTACCGAGGAGTACACCAAGGCGCAGCGCCTGATCGCCGAGTTGGAGCAGGACCGCTCCCACCTGAATTCCGAGCTGGTCACCGCGAAAGGCACGATTGACGGGCAAACGGACGATCTGAGCACGCTGCAGAGCGAGCTCCAGCAGGTGCAGAGCCGCTTGGACGAAACCGTCGTGGAGCTCTCGTCGCTGCAGCGGGAGCATGAGCAGCTGCGCGAGCACGATGCCTCGCTGACGACCCAGCTCAGCTCCGTCACGCAGGAGAAGCAACAGCTGGAAGCCCGCCTGTCCTCCCTGACGGAGTTGCGGGTGGCGATCCGAGACGTCAAACGCAAGATGCGCGACGAGCGATGGGCCACGTGGCGGGAGCGGGTCCGGCAGGCCAAGTTGGCCGACCAGGCCAAGCTGGCCGCGGGGAATCGCGGCTTTGTGATCCGCAACGGTGTGACGACGCTCGGCGCCACGCCGAGGCTGCATGTCCACGTGCTGGAGCCCGAGTCGCAGTAACGCATGATGTCCGTCTTCGACGCCTGGGGTCGCAACCAGGCGTTTGTGATCTGGGTAGTCGCCTGCCTGGTTGCCCAGGGCATCAAGATCCTGTTGGGCATGATCCGCCTGCGGCGGTTCGATTTTCGATGGCTCATCGGCACGGGGGGCATGCCCAGCACCCACGCCTCCGGCGTCACCGCCCTCAGTCTCGCCATAGGATTTCAGGATGGATTTGACTCTTCCCTCTTCGCCATCGCCGTGGCCTTTACCGTCATTACCCTGTTCGACGCCCAAGGGGTGCGACGCTGGAGCGGCCGCCAAGCGCAAGTCCTCAACAAGATGATGCAAGACATTTACTTCCGCCGCCGCATCCAGGAACAGCAGTTGAAAGAGCTGCTGGGGCACACGCCGATCGAGGTGCTCGCGGGGATGGCTGTGGGTGCCGCGACGGCGCTATACCTGCGGTGACCGGCGGAGCGCGGAGAAAACAGGAGTGGGTGTGATGGGGAACGAACGGGGAGGCGGGCAGATGCGTCGGAAGCTCGTGATCGGGGCCGCCATGGGTCTGGCGGTGGTGATGGGGATTGGGCTGTTGGTCTGGACCGCTCAACAGGGCGTCTTCGGCGGGAAGGCCCAGCAGCTGTATGCGGCTGCGAACCACGCCGCCCAACAGGAGCGGTTTTCCGACGCGCAGGCCCGCCTGGAGGAGCTCATCAGCACGTTTCCGGACTCGCCCTGGGCCGATGACGCGATGCTGAAACTGGGCGAGGTGTATCAGAGCCAGCAGCAACTGGTCGAGGCCCGGGCGATGTACCACCTGCTCCTCGAGCGGTTCCCGGAATCACCCCTGATCGCCAAGACGCAGGTCCAGTTGGGCGAGGTGAACATTGCGTTGCTGTTCTCCCCCACTGTGACCGATCTCGATACGGTGCATCAGGTGCAATCCGGCGATACGCTGGGCCGGATCGCGAGCGCGAACCGCACGACGGTGGAATTCATCAAGCGGGCGAACGGGCTGAAGAACGACGTCATTCGCCCCGGCCAAAAACTCAAACTGCCGAAGGGCCGCTTCACCATCGTCGTCGACAAGTCCCAGAACCAGCTGCTCCTGACCGAGGAGAATCAGTTCATCAAGAGCTATTCCGTGGCGACCGGCAAGGACAACTCCACGCCGGTGGGCACCTTCAAGATCGTCACCAAGCTGGTGAACCCGGTGTGGTACACGCAGGGCGCGGTCGTGCCGCCCGACAGCCCCGAGAACATTCTCGGCACCCGCTGGATGGGCATTGATAAGCAGGGCTACGGTATTCACGGCAACGAGGATCCATCCGCGATCGGCCAGCAGGTCACCGCCGGATGCGTCCGCATGAACAACGAGGATGTCGAGGAGCTGTTCGACATCGTGCCGATGGGCACAGAGGTGACGGTCGTCGACTGATGACGAACGGGTATCGCTACGATTTCGAAAAACCGATCGCGGAGCTGGAGCACCGCCTCCAGGAGGCGCGGAAGGGGCCGGAACGGGACCGACGTCCCGACGCCATCAAGGCGCTGGAGACGCAGCTCGAGCAGGTCAAGCGCAAGGTCTACACGAGCCTGACGCCTTGGCAGCGGGTGCAGCTGGCCCGGCACCCCCAGCGGCCGTACACGCTGGACTACATTTCGCTCCTGATGACCGACGTCGTTCAGGTGCACGGCGATCGCCTCTTCCGCGACGATCGGGCGCTGCCCGCGGTGATCGGGAAGTTCGACGGCCGCCCCTGCATCGCGCTCGGCCACCAAAAGGGGCGGGACACCAAAGACAACCTGATGCGCAACTTCGGATCCGCCCATCCGGAAGGCTACCGCAAGGCGCTGCGGGTCATGCAGCTCGGGGAAAAATTCCATCTGCCGGTGATCATCTTCATCGATACGCCGGGGGCGTACCCGGGCATCGGGGCCGAGGAGCGCGGGCAGGCGCACTCCATTGCGCACAACATGCGGGAGATGGCCCGCCTGAAAACGCCGGTCTATATTTGCGTGATCGGCGAAGGGGGCTCGGGCGGCGCCTTGGGGGTCGGGGTCGGGGACTGGGTGGCGATGCTCGAGAATGCGTACTACTCGGTGATCTCTCCGGAGGGGTGTGCGGCGATCCTCTGGCGGGACCGCGCCCGCGCCCCGGATGCGGCCGAGGCGCTGCGCCTGACGTCAACCGACCTGTTGCGGCTGGGCATCATCGACGAGGCGCTCGAGGAGCCGCTCGGCGGGGCGCACCGTGATCCGGACGTTGTCGCCCAGCGTGTCCGGGCCTCGATCCTGCGGTTTTTCAAACTGATCGACGGCGTGCCGATCGACACGTTGCTCGAGCGCCGCTACGAACGGTTCCGCAAGATCGGCGTCTTTTCCTCCCAGCCATCCGCCGCCGTCACGCCGGCTTCCTAACGGCTCGTTTCCCGCCTGAAGGAAAGCTGCCGAGGGAGAGAATCGAACTCTCATGACCTTGCGGCCACGGGTTTTTGAGACCCGCGCGTCTGCCAGTTCCGCCACCTCGGCTCATGCAAGAGGAGTGGTGGAGCAGAGGCCGAACGCCCTTGCGTTCGGCATTCCGCCCCGGCCTCGATGGCCGGGGCTCCAGGGGATCGATACGCTGTTCGATCCCCCTACTCACCACGAAAAATAATGGTGGAGCAGAGGGGGATCGAACCCCTGACCTCCACAATGCCATTGTGGCGCTCTCCCAACTGAGCTACTGCCCCATAAATCAGCGAAGTAGTTTACCATACCAAGCGCCTCGACGGGAGTCAATGTCCTCCGCGCACGCCTCAGATTGCTCTTGGTATGGCCGCATGATAAGATACTCATTCTGATGCGGTTAGGCGTACACGTGACGATTGCCGGCGGCATCCTCGAAGCCGTGGAGCGGGCGAAGCGGCTGTCCTGCACGACGATGCAGATGTTCAGCCGCAGCCCCCGCGGCGGCTCCGCGTCCGCGCTCTCCCCGGACGATCTCGAGCGCTTTCACGCGCAGCGCCTGGAGGCCGACATCGCGCCCCTGGCGGTGCACGGCCCCTACATCATCAACCTCGCCTCCCCGGAAGCCGCCATGTGGAAGCGTTCCGTCGCGCTGTATCGGGAGGAGTATGCGCGGGTGGCCCGCCTGCGTGCCGACTACCTGGTCACTCACGTGGGGAGCCATCGGGGCGCGGGCGATGATGCCGGAATCGAGCGGGTGGCGGAGGCGCTGGCGCGCACCCTCGATGGAGAGACGTCGGCCGTCATGATCTTGCTTGAGAATACGGCGGGCTCCGGCCAGGGGCTCGGCGATCAGTTTGCGCACCTGGCCCGGATGCGCGCCAAGGTGGCAGCGAGGGCGCGCGTCGGGGTGTGCCTGGACACGGCGCATCTGTTTGCGGCCGGCCATCCGATTCACACGCCGGACGGGCTCGAACAGGTACTGGAGGCGTTTGACGAGACGGTGGGTCTGTCGCACCTGAAGCTGGTGCACCTCAACGATTCCAAAGTGCCGTTTGAGTCGCGGGTCGACCGCCATTGGCACATCGGAGAAGGGCACATCGGGCTGGAGGCGTTTCGCCGGATCGTCAACCATCCGAAACTGGCCGAGACCCCCTTCATCCTTGAGACCCCGAAATCAACCGAGGCGGATGACCGGCGCAACCTGGCGACCGTCAAGCGGCTCCGCCGTGCCGGCGCGCGGCAAGCCGTCGGAACTGTCCGTGGCTGACCCTCGGCTGCAGCGCCTGGGCCGGCTCGCCGAGCAGTGTCTGGCGGTGCAGGCCTGTATCGACGAGCAGCGGGCGGAGGCGCAGTTGCTGGAAGCCTTGCAGCATGCGCGGCAGCAGTGCGAGGCCGCAGCCGCTCATGCCGTCGGCGCGGGCGAGCAGGAGCTTCTGGGTCGCCTGACGACGGTCGTGGGCACGTGGCAACAGGTGTGGCCCCGGTTGGGCGCGCAGCGCGACTTTCGGTCGGCAGTGGCCCGTGAAGCGCGGTTGTGGGCGCAACGGCTTGCCGAGTCGGCCCCTCACGCCTGACGTATGGCAGCTCCGCTGGAGATTTCCGTGCAGGCGACGCCGAACCCCAACGCGGCCAAGTTCACGCTGAACCGGACGGTGGCCGCGCAGGGGACCACCTACCGGGATGCCGCCTCCGCCGATGCCGAGTGGGTGAAGCGGCTGTTGGGCATTGCCGGCGTCACGCAGGTGTTCGCGCTGCAGAACTTCATCTCGGTGACCAAGCGTCCCGAGGCGGAGTGGCAGGCGGTGGGACCGCAAGTGGAAACGATCTTGCGACAGGCGTTCGTGTAGCCACACAAGAGGAGGTTGGATGCAACCAGGGATCGGACGCTCGATCGGGGCAGGGTTCCGCGCGGCCAATCAGAGCTGGGCGGCCATAGCGCTGTTTTTCGGCGTTTGGCTGGCCATGGTGCTCATGGTCGGGTTCGGGGTGGCGTTGACGAAGCCTCCTACTGATGCGCTTCGGTCCGGGGCGACGGAAGCGGCAGCGCCCGTTCCGGTTGCGGAAGAGGAAGCCGCCGTCGTCCCGGCCGCACCGGAGACCGCGACCGCTCCGGCAGCCGAGGCCGCACCGGAGACCGGGCCGGCGCAGGCGGAGCAGGAGCGCATCGCGATGGACTGGCTGAAGGGGGCCTGGCCCCTGCTGGTCGTCTGCGCGCTGCTCCTGTTGTCGACGACGATCTGGACGACCGGAGGCGAGATCGGCTATCTGGTCGCCCGCGTCAGCGGCGGAGCGGTACCTCTCTCCGCCTTCTGGGAAAGCGGGACGCGCACCTTTCCTTCGCTGTTGGGGGCGTGGCTGCTCTCTCTGCTGGGGGTCCTTGCCATCGGGGTGGTGATCGCGCTGCCGATCCTGGTGGGCTCCCTGATGCCCGGCACGGTGCCGGCGGCGGTCTTCGGCGCGCTGGGGCTGGTGGTGGGATTGGCGGGGATCGCGGTATTGGTGTGGCTCAGCGTGCGGATCGCCTGCTGGTTCATCGCCATCGTGACGGACCGGCTCGGGCCGATTGCCGGATTGCGCGCCACGTTCAAAGCGACGCGCGGACGGTGGTGGCAGGTGGCCGGCCTCAGCGTTCTGCTCCTGGTGATTTCCGGGGGCGTGATGCTCGCGCTCAACCTGTTGGAATCGTTAGGCGGCCTCGTGGCGGGTCCCACCAGCCTCCCGCTGGATCTGGTGGTCGGGCTGCTGCGGACGCTGTCGAGCATCTATATCGGGTTTGCGAGCCTGGCAGCCTACATCCGCTGGTACGAGGACGTGAAGACGGCAGGGTAAGCAGGTATGGGCGAAGAGCGCCGGCGGTCGGTCAGGGCCCGGGTGCGCCTGTCGACCCTGATGAAAATCGTCTCCACCGGAAAAGTGCACCGGGTGTTGACCAATAACGTCAGCAGCGTCGGGCTCTCGTTCATCGCGGACCAGTTGCTCGAGTCCGGGACGCAGCTGGAGCTGGAAATTACCCTGCCGGATCGCACCACCCCGATGACGTGTACGACCGAAGTGGTGTGGAGCCAGAGCGTCGGGGCGCCCCGCAAGAGCTACGAGACGCCGACGGTCGAGATCGGAGTGCGGTTTGTCACGATCAACCCGAAAGACCAGGCGGCGCTGAAGCAGTACACGGTCATGAACGCGCTGCCCCCGGATTCGCCATCCGTTTGACCCTCGCTTCTCCGCATGGCTGAGCACGACCCCCTTCAACAGTCGAGATGACGGAACAGTATCCCTTCCAAACAATAGAGCCGAAGTGGCAATCCATCTGGGAGGAGCGGAAGCTGTTCCGCGCCGTGGATGGGGACGCGGCGCGGAAGAAATGCTACATCCTCGACATGTTCCCGTACCCCTCGGGCGCGGGGCTGCACGTCGGCCATCCGGAGGGCTATACCGCCACCGACATCGTCGCGCGCTTCAAGCGAATGCAGGGGCGCAACGTGCTGCATCCGATGGGATGGGACGCCTTCGGCCTGCCGGCGGAGCAGTACGCCATCGAGACCGGCACGCACCCGGCGGTGACGACGCGCAGGAACATCGAGACCTTCGCGCGCCAGATCCGCCGGCTGGGTTTCTCCTATGACTGGGACCGGGAGATCAACACGACCGATCCGCAGTACGTGAAATGGACCCAGTGGATTTTCCTCAAGCTCCATGCGCGCGGCCTGGCGTACACGGCGGAGGCGCCGGTCTGGTGGTGCGCCTCCTGCGGGACGGTCCTGGCGAATGAAGAGGTAGTCGATGGACGCTGCGAACGCAAGGGCCATCCGGTGGAGCGGCGCCCGATGCGGCAGTGGATGCTGAAGATCACTGCCTACGCCGAGCGGTTGCTGGCCGAGCTGGACGGGCTCGACTGGCCGCCGCACATCAAGGAGATGCAGCGCCACTGGATCGGCAAGAGCGAAGGCGCCGACGTCTGGTTCGGCGTGGATGCCAAGGCGGGCATCGCTTCATCGCTCATCGACGGCACGCGGGTCCGCCAGCGTGATGGCCACGCGGAGCTGAAAGTCTACACGACCCGTCCGGACACCCTCTTCGGCGCCACGTACCTGGTGCTCTCGCCGGAGCACCCGTTGGTGCCCTCCCTGACCGCGGAGAACCGCCGGCAGGTGGTCGAACAGTACCGCGCCGCCGCCGCCCGCAAGAGCGAGCTGGAGCGCTCGGAGTTGGCGAAGGAAAAAACAGGTGTCTTTACCGGCGCGTATGGGATCAATCCGGTCAACCAGGAGCGCATCCCCATCTGGATCGCCGACTACGTCCTGGCCAGCTACGGCACCGGGGCGATCATGGCGGTGCCGGCGCACGACCAGCGCGACCTGGAGTTTGCGCTCACCTTCGGCCTGGACGTGCGGATCGTCATCATGCCGGAGGGCGAGCCGCTGGAGCTGGCGGGCCTGACGCAGGCGCACGCCGGGGTGGGACGGATGCACGACTCCGGGCCGTTCACCGGCCTGCGCAGCGATGAGGCCAAGGCCAAGATCGTCGCATGGCTGGCCAGCCGCGGAGCCGGCCAGGCGTCGGTGCAGTACAAGCTGCGCGATTGGCTCTTCTCGCGCCAGCGCTATTGGGGCGAGCCGATTCCGGTCGTTCATTGCGAACGCTGCGGCACTGTGCCGCTGCCCGAGTCCGCGCTGCCGCTGCTGCTGCCGGAGATGGCCGATTTCAAGCCCAGCGGCACGGCGGAGCCGCCGTTAGCCAAAGCCGGCGCATGGGTCGCCACCACCTGCCCGACGTGCCGGGGGGCCGCGCAACGGGAAACCAACACCATGCCGCAATGGGCCGGCTCGTGCTGGTACTACCTGCGCTATCTCGATCCGCACAATGACTCGCGCGCCTGGGATCCGGCTAAGGAGCGCTACTGGATGCCGGTCGACCTGTACATCGGCGGGGCGGAGCATGCGGTCCTGCACTTGCTCTATGCGCGTTTTTGGCATAAAGTTCTGTACGACTTGAAGCTGGTCTCCACGGCGGAGCCGTTCCAGAAGCTGGTGAACCAGGGGCTGATCCTCGGCGAGGACAACGAGAAGATGTCGAAGTCTCGCGGCAACGTGGTCAACCCGGACGACGTCATTCACGCGCACGGGGCCGACGCCTTCCGCCTGTACGAGATGTTTCTGGGTCCGCTTGAGGCGGTCAAGCCGTGGAGCATGCGCAGCATCGAGGGAATCGACCGGTTCCTCAACCGGCTCTGGCGGCTCGTGACGGCGGGCGACGGCCTCAACCCGGCTCTGGGAGATGGCGCGCTGGCCAAGGAACCGAACCGGCTGCTGCACGCCACGGTCAAGTCGGTGACCGGGGATCTTGAGGAGCTGCGGTTCAACACGGCGATTGCCGCCATGATGGTGCTGTTGAAGGCGCTGGAAGATCTTCAGCCGCTCCCGCGCGCGGCGGTCGAAACGTTCGTGAAGCTGCTCTCGCCCATGGCGCCCCATCTCTGCGAGGAGCTGTGGCAACGGCTGGGCCATCGCGAGAGCCTGGCGTACGAGCCCTGGCCGTCCTACGATCCGGTCGCGCTTCAGCAGGCGGAGCTGCTGATGGTCGTGCAGGTCAACGGCAAGATGCGCGCCAAGATCACGGTGCCCTCCGGCGCGACCGACGAGGAGATGACGCGGGCGGCCCTGGCCGATGCCCAGGTGAAGAAGTTTGTCGATGGCCAGCCTGTGAAGCAGGTGATCGTCGTGCCGAAACGGCTCGTGAACATCGTCGTCTGATGCGGCGCAGCGTTGAAGAGCGCGTCATGTTGAGCGCGGTCGGTCTCCTGGCGTTGCTGGGAGGCGGGGCGCTAGCATGGCAGCGCCCGATTGCGGCGGAAGCTGCGCTCACCGCGTCGCAGGCCGCTCAACTGGATCAGGTATTGCGCCGGGCGCGCCGCATCGATGTGAACGCTGCCGCGGCGGAGGAGTTGGAGCGGTTGCCGGGCATCGGGCCCGCGTTGGCCGCCAGGATCGTCTCGGACCGGGAGGCGCACGGCGCCTTCGGGCGCGTGGAAGAGTTGTCGCGGGTACCGGGGGTGGGCCCTGGCACGGTGGAACGGATGCGCGACTACATCGGGACCCGGGAGGAATAGAGACGGAGAGATGGGGAACCTGGGGTTGTCGGAGCTGCTGGTGATTCTCGTCATCGCGCTGTTGGTCATCGGGCCGCGCCGGCTGCCGGAAGTGGCGCGCGGGCTGGGGCAGGCGGTCAAGGCGTTCCAGGATGCGATCAAGGGCCCTTCCAAGGGAGGATCCGCCTGACGATGGACCTCGCCATTCGCCAACGTCTTGCGGCCGCCGCCCAGAACGCGCAGACGCGGGAGATCCTGACCTTGCTCTACCGCGATCACCCCCAGGGCGGGTCATTCGAAGGGATCAAGGAGACGCTGTTTCTCCACGACGCCTTCGAGGAGTCGGGCCTGCAGCAGCTCATGACGGACAAGATCCTGGCTTTCGACGGCAAGCGCTACAAGATCACCGCGGAGGCGCGGCAGGTGCTCGATCGCGATCCGACGATCCTGATGGACGAATTCCTGCGATGACCCGCACCTTCACCATCTCCTCGGGCCGCGGGGCCGGCCTCCAGCTGGACTTGGCGCACGGGCTGAACGACGCGCAGCGCGCGGCCGTCACTTGCGGGGAAGGGCCGAAGCTCGTCATCGCGGGTGCTGGCTCGGGGAAGACGCGCACGATTACCTACCGGGTCGCGTACCTGATGACCAAAGGGGTAGCCCCCTCGCAGATCCTGCTGGCGACCTTCACGAACAAGGCGGCGCGGGAAATGTTGGGCCGGGTCGAGGCGCTCACCGGCGGCACTAGCGGCAGCGTATGGGGCGGGACGTTCCATGCGATCGGCAACCGGCTGTTGCGCCAGCACGCCGGCCTCGTCGGCCTGCAGCCGAACTACTCGATCCTGGACGATGAGGACCAGCGCGACCTGATCAAGGTGTGCGTCACCGAGGCGAAGGTGAAAGTGGAGGAGAAGCGGTTTCCCTCGCCGGCGATCGTGCAGGACCTGATCAGCTTCGCCTTCAACACGCAGCGCCCGCTCGCCTCGGTGATCGAGGAGCGCACGCCCCACTTCGCGATCTGGATCGACGAAGTGGAGCGCGTGAACGCCCGCTACCATGCGAAGAAACGCGCCGCCAACGCGGTCGACTACGACGATCTCCTGCGCTTCTGGTGGCAGCTGCTCGAGGCGCATCCCGAGGTGGCGCAGCGGCTGGGCGCGCAGTTCCGCCACCTGCTGGTGGACGAGTACCAGGACACGAACGCGCTCCAGGCGCAGATCATCGAGCGGCTGGCCGAGCACAACGGCCGCAACCTCATGGCGGTGGGGGACGACGCCCAGAGCATCTACCGGTTCCGGGGCGCGAATTACGACAACATCCTGAAATTCCCGGAGCGCAACCCGGGCACCGAGATCTTCAAGCTCGAGGTCAACTACCGCTCCACGCCGGAGATCCTCGAGTTCACGAACGCCAGCATCCTGCACAACCACCACCAGTACCGCAAGACGCTGACCGCCCAGCGCGACCGAGGCAGCCTGCCGGTCGTGCTGCCGGTGAACGATATGTATCAGGAGGCCGCGTTCGTCGCCGAACGGATCCTCCAGTTGCGCGACGAGGGCGTGCCGCTGGTCGAGACGGCGGTCCTCTACCGCGCGCACGCGCACTCCTCGATCCTGCAGGCCGAGCTGATCAAGCGGAACATCCCCTACGAGGTGCGCTCGGGCGTGCGGTTCTTCGAGCAGGCGCACATCAAGGACGTGGTCGCCTACCTGAAGATCTTCGAGAACCCGTTCGACGAGGTGGCCTGGCGGCGGCTCTGGCTCATGATCCCGCGGATCGGCAACGTCACCGCCGCGCGCCTCTGGGAGGCGATCATGAAGGCCGCCAATCCGCTGGCGGCCGCGATGGAGCCTGCGCTGGGCAAGCTGCTGCCCGCCTCGGCGCAGTCCTACTACGCCCGTTTCCAGCACGACCTGCGCGCACTGCAGGCCTCGTTCAGCGAGGAGCGGCCCGCCGAGCTGATCCGCGCCGTCATCGAGACCGGCTACGCCGACTACCTGCGCGCGCAGTACGAAGGGGCGCAGGCGCGCCTCGACGACCTGCAGCAGTTGGCGGTGTTCGCCCGGTCGTATCGCAGCCTGCGCAGCCTGCTCTCCGAGCTGATCCTGCTCGGCGAGCTGTACGGGCAGGAGATGGCCGCCGGCGGCTCCACGGATCCGGAGCGGCTAGTGCTCAGCTCCGTCCATCAGGCGAAGGGGCTTGAGTGGCGGGTCGTGTTCCTCCTTCGCATGTGCGAGGGTGATTTTCCGTCGGAGATCGCGCTGCGCGAGGAGCAGGGTGAAGAGGAAGAGCGGCGCATCTTTTATGTCGCGACGACCCGGGCGAAGGATGAGCTGTATCTCACCCATCCCCTGATCAACCTGAGCCCGCGCGGCGACGGCCAGATGCTGCTGCAGCCCTCGCGGTTCCTGCGCGAGGTCCGCTTCACGCTCTACGAGCAGGGCCAGGTGGCGGATGTGCCGTCGTACGCCCGCGAGGAGGAGTGAGCGATGGAGGAGCGCAGAGAGTTCGTCCGGCTGGATACGCGGCTTGAAGCCTCCTACACGGCGCTGCCGGCCGGCACGGCCAAACAGACGATGACGAAGAACGTCGGAGGCGGAGGCCTCTGCGTCTTCACAGATCAGGTGCTGCCGCCCGGCACGCGGCTGCAGGTGGCCATGACGCTGCCGGGGCGCGAGCAGCCGGTGCACTTCATCGCCGAGGTGGTGTGGAGCGAGCCGTATGAAGTGATCGGTAAGACGCAGCGCACCCGGTCGGTGGAGTCCGGCGTGCGGCTGGTCGAGATCGCCCCGCAGGACCGGGAGGCGCTGATGCAGCACGTGATTCTGAGCCTCAAACCCCCCGGGATTCCCGCCTAGATTCAAGCAAGCCATCGGCCCTGCCCGTTCACGGCAGGGAGGACAACTGACACGCAGGAGAGAGACGCTCTCCCCTGCGTGTATTTTTTTGGAGATGACCGCACCGCTTGTTCCTATCGTTCTAGCATGGATCGCAGGCATTCTGGCCGGCGCATCCGGCGAGCCCGCGTGGTGGATCCCGTGCCTGCTCGGGACGGGTGGTGCTCTGTGCGCGCTCCGGCAGGACGGGCGGCGGGGCCTGCTCGCGCTCTGCCTGGCGTGGAGCTGCGCAGGGATGGTGCGCACGCAGGCCTGGAGGCTGCATCCGGACCACCGCTTGGCGGTGCGGCTGATCGATGAGCCGCAGCGCGTCCAGCTGCATGGCGTCGTGATCGACGATCCGGCCGAACGGTCGGATCTCCACGGAGGGACGTATCGGACGTGCGTGATGCGGCTGCTCCATCTCCGCAATCCCGACGCATGGCGGCCGATTGCCGGGCGCGTCCGGGTGATGTGGCATGCGCCGGTCCGGCTGCGCTACGGCGAGGAGGTGGCGATCGAGGGCCGGTGGTCGCGCGTGCCGGCGGCCGGCAACCCCGGCCAGTACGATGCGCGGCAAGCGCTGGCCCGGGAGCGCATTCACGGGCTCCTGCGCGTGGGGCCTGCCGACGGGGTTGCGGTGATCGGCGACCGGCGGCGGTGCGGGTGGCTTTCTGTCATCTTCTCGCTGCGCCATCGATGGGAACGGGCGGTCCGCGCCGCGATGGGCGAGCGCACCGCCGGACTGCTCCTCTCGGCGGTCCTGGGCCAGCGCGCCGCGCTGGATGAGGAGCTGGAAGAAGCGTTCGTGGAGACCGGCACAGTACACCTGCTCGTGGTGAGCGGGTTCAACGTCGCGCTCATCGCCGGCCTGTTGGAGTGGCTGCTGCGGCTCGCCGGCCTGCCGGGGCGGATGCGCCTCATCCTGATCGCGCTGGGCCTCGGCGGGTATTGCCTCCTCACCGGCATGCAGCCGCCGGTGATGCGCGCCACCGTGATGGGCTGGATCGTCCTGGGCGCGCTGGCGCTGGATCGGGTGATTTCCTGGCCGAATGCGCTGGCGACCGCCGGCTTGGTCCTGCTCACGGCGAATCCGATGCAGCTGTTCGATCCGGGATTCCAGCTCTCGTTCGGCGCGGTGGCCAGCCTGCTGGCCTTCGCCGCGAGATGGGGGGCGTGGCTGGAGCAACGCGCGCGTCTGATTCGGCCGGACTGGCTGCGCCGCTATCTCGCATTCGGATTGGCGAGCACCGGCGCGATCTGGATCGGGCTCTGGCCAGCGCTGGCCTGGTACTTCTTTCTGCTCTCGCCCGTGTCGCCGCTGGCGAATCTGCTCATCGCTCCGCTCTTCAGCCTCCTGGTGTCGGCGGGAACGGCGGTCTTGCTGCTCGGCACCGTTTGCGACGCGTTCGTGCGCTGCAGCGCCGGGATGCTCACGCTGCTGGCGGACTCGACGATGACGCTGGTCCGGTGGTGCCATGCGCTCCCGGGCGGGCATCTATGGGTCTCGCGCCCCTCGCCGTGGCTGATGGCCGGTTATTACGGTTTGCTCATCCTCTCGGTGGCCGGTGCGCGCGCCGGCGTGAGGCGCCGATGGCTCATGGCCGGCTGGACGATGGCGCTGACCGCCTGGCTCGGGAGCCTGCTCATCGGGCGGCAGCTTGAGTCCCGATGGCTGACGGTTGACGCGTTGGATGTCGGGCACGGTGATTGCCTGCTGGTGCGCTTGCCTCAGGGACAGGCCATGCTCGTCGATGCGGGATCCGAGGAGGCGGGCCGCTTCCGCGTGGTGCCTTTTCTGCGCGCCATCGGCGTTACCACCTTGGATGCGCTGATCCTCACGCATCCGGATGCGGACCATCTGGGCGGTGCGCCCTATGTGATCGACCAGGTGCGCGTGAAGCGGCTCTTGACGAACGGGGCATGGGATGACACGATGGCGGCTCGAACGGTCCGGCATCTGGCCGCGGCGCGCCGCATCCCGCAGCAGCTCCTCAGGGCAGGGCAGCAGCTCGGAGGCGGCGCGGGGACGGAGATGCTGGTGCTCCATCCTCCCGAGGGGTTGGTGCCTGGGGTCGCTCCAGGGTCGAATGACAACTCCGTGGTGGTAAAGCTGACCAAGGGCTCGGTCAGCTTCTTGTTGACCGGCGATCTTGAGGAAGCGGGATTGCCCTGGCTGTTACGACAGGGCGGTCGGTTGCCGGCCACGGTGCTCAAGGTGCCGCATCACGGCAGCCGGCTCGGACCATTCGGTGCGGAGTTCTTCGCGGCGGTCCATCCGGCGCTGGCCATTCTGAGCGTCGGGCGGCTCCATCGCCTGCCGGCACCCGAGACCGTTGCCGCGATTACGCGCACCGGTGCAGCGCTCTACAGCACGCGCGAGACCGGGGCGATCCGGATGCGCACGGACGGAACACGGCTTGAGGTAGACACGTTTCGATGATGCTCGCCCGCGTGGGGATGGGTCTGGGGTTGTTTCTCGGCTCCGTGGGGGCCGGCTGGTGGCTGCATCGGCGCGGGGTCTTGACCGAGTCCCGCGCCTCCCGGCTCGTGCGGTTCGTCGTCAAGGGGCTCTCTCCGCTGGTCCTCTGCCTGTCATTCTGGCGGATGGACCTCTCCCGCGCCGAACCGTGGCTGTTGCCGGTGCTGGGGCTGCTCGTCTCACTCTCGATGCTGCTCCCCGCATGGCTGTATGCGAAGTCCGCGCGCCTCTCGCGGCCGGAAACCGGCAGCTTCCTGGCCTGCGCCTACTTCTCCAACGTCGGCTACCTGGGCGCGTTTCTCGCCTTCGCGCTCTTCGGCGAGGGCGCCTATGCGCTGTGCGTCCTCTATTTCCTGCTGTTCAGCCCGTCGTTCTACACCATCGGCTTCAGCCTGGCCTCGCATTATGGGCGGACGAAGACTGTTTCGGGGTTCGGCGCAACCCTGCAAGATCAGCTGCGGCTCTATCCCTTCCTCGGCATGGCGGCGGGGGCGTGTTTGAGCCTGGCGCGCGTGCCGCGGCCCGTGGCCCTGGAGTGGCTCAACCACGCGCTGATTCCGCTCGACACCGCGCTGTATCTGGCCGCCATCGGCTCGCAGCTCACCTTCGACTCGCCCCGTCCGTGGCTGCGCGCCTGCCTGGCCATGAGCGCGATCAAGTTCCTCTATGCGCCGGCCGTCGCGTGGGGGCTGCTCTCCCTCTTCGGCCTGCACGGCTTGCCGAGGCTGATCGTGCTCATTGAAGCCTCCACACCGGTGGCGGTCTCGCCCCTGGTGCTGCCGCTGCTCTTCGGGGTGGACCGCAAGCTGGCCAATGCCCTGTGGCTCTTCACGACCGGCCTGGCCATTCCCTGGCTGCTCCTCATCCTGCCCGCGCTGCAACGGCTTTGACTTTCGGCAGGCGATTTGGTATCGTGTCTCCGTCGATGAAGCCCGCCAAGCTCCTGTCCATTCTGGTCCTCGCGTTCCTGTGCGCCGCGTGCATGGCCCCGCCGGCGTTTGCCGGCTGGGTCTGGTCGCCGCAAACCGGCTGGGTTGGGCCGGGCGGGGCGGTGAAAGATTCGCCCGACGAGCAGTTGGCTTTCGCCATCGCCTGGTTCGACCGCAAGGACTACGACCGCGCCCGGCGAGAATTCCAGAAGCTGCTGAAGGCGTACAAGAATTCGCACGAGGCTGCGGAAGCCCAGTACTACCTGGGCCGCTGCCGCGAAGAGGACGGCGACTACTACAAGGCGTTCCTCGAGTACCGCAAGACGATTCAGACCTACCCCTCGACCAAGCGGTTCGACGAGATCCTCGAGCGTGAATATCAGCTCGGGAACCAGTTCCTCGCCGGCCAGAAGCGCAAAGTGTTCGGCACCGCCGCGATCCTGCCTGCGCGGGACAAGGCGGTGGAGATCTTCGAGGCGATCGTCGAAGACGGGCCGTTCAGCGAGCACGGGCAGCTCGCCCAGTACAAGCTCGGGCTCGCCCATTTGGCGTTGAGCGACTACGAGCCGGCGGTCAACGCGTTCGAGCAGCTCATCTCCCGCTATCCCGACTCACCCCTCGTGGATGACGCGCGGTTTCAGATCGCCCAGGCCAGCCTGAAGGGGACGTTCAGGCCCGGCTATGACCAGACGCCGACCGATGTGGCGATGCGCGAACTGGAGACCTTCCTGCGGGAGTATCCGGAAAGCGAATTGGCCGAGGACGCGGGGGGCCGTCTGCTTGAGCTGAAGGAGCGACGGGCGCAGCACGACTATGACGTGGCGCAATTCTACGAGCGGCGCAAGCGGCGCGAGGCCGCCCTCATCTATTACCAAACCATCGTCAGGCAGTTCGCCGAAACGGCCTGGGGGCCCAAGGCGGCCGCCCGCATCGAAGTCCTGCAGCGGGCGGGATGACCAGCCAGGGTCGAGCGGCTGTCATTGGCTTGCTCCTGGCGGCCGGATGCGGCTATACCGCCCGGCCGGGCCTGCCAGCCAACCTCCGCACGGTGTATGTCAAGCCCTTCGCCAACAAGATCGATGTTACCCAGCTCTCCAGCGGACATGAACGCTTTCCGATTTACCGCCACCAGATGGAGGTTGACCTGACGAGAGCGGTGCTCAGCCGCCTCCAGTTCACCGGGCTGCTGCGTCCGGTCGGACCGGAACGGGCCGACGCCAGGCTGGAAGGGGATGTGATCGCCTTTCGCCGCGATGCGCTGCGCTACGACGCCTCGCAACAGGTGGAGGAATGGCGGCTGAACATCGTAGTGAACCTGCGCTTCATCGACCAGCACACGCAGGCGGTCCTGTGGGAAGAAGAGAGCTTCACCGGTGATACCACCTATTTCGCCTTGGGCTCGAATGCGGAGTCCGAAGCGGCCGCGCTTGATCGCGCCCTGAACGATCTCGCCCGACGGATCGTCGAGCGAGCCGTTGAGTCCTGGTAATACCGTTACGCGACAGTCGTCGTTCTACCCCGCTCATGCCTGAACGCGGCCTGCACCTGTTCCTTGGCCCCGACCGTCCGGCCAAGCTGCAACGCCTTCGTGAGTGGACCCATGCCTTGGGGGTCCAGCCGCTCGATGCCCACCAGGTGGATGCGGCCGCCATTCCCGCTCCGGATCTGCTCGCCCTCTGCCGCCAGCAGCCCGCCGTCAGCCCGTGCCGGTTGGTGGTCGTCGATGAGGCGCACCGGCTCGACGGCGCCTGCGTGACCGCTCTGGCTCAACATGCCGATCTGATCGCGGCCACCAGCTGCGTGATTCTCCTGGTGGAAGCGGAGTTGAGCGTCCGGCATCCCCTGGCGCGGGCCAACCTCCGGAGCGAGCGGTTTGCGGGCCGTGAGGCGTCGGCGGTCAAGCCGTTCGCCCTGACCGATGCCCTGGGCGAGCGGCGTCTGGCCGGCGCGCTGGCGGCGGTGCATGATCAGCTGATGGCGGGGCGGGAGCCGACCGAGCTGCTCGCGCTCATCGCCTGGCAGCTCAACCGGTGGGTGATGGTGAAGCGGTTTCTCCAGCAGGGGTATCAGGGGGAGCGGCTTGCCGCGCTGACGGGCATGAAGCCCTGGCAGGCGCAGCGCCTTCAGGCCGAAGTGGCCGGCCGCTCGCTCACGTCGCTGCAGGAGCTGTTAGAACGGTGCTGGCAGACCGATGTGGCGATGAAGACCGGACGGGTGGTGCCTGAGACGGCGGTGGAACAGCTGGTGGCGGAGGCGTGCCTTACCGGGACGACAGCGTCGCCAGCCGGCGCATGAGGCGGGATTTGGAGCGCGCCGCCGTGTTGGCGTGCACCACGCCCTTTGAGGCGGCCAGATCGAACTTCTTCGCGACGACCCGAATCAGCCCGGCGGCCTCGTCGCGCTTGCCCTCCTGCAGCAATGACAGGAGCTTCCTGGTGAGCGTCTTCAGCTCCGCACGGACGGCTTGATTGCGCTCCTGGCGCGTGCGGTCCTTCCGAATCTGCTTGAGCGCGGCGTGCTTGATCGGCATGGGATCCTCCTGGCGACTGATGAAAACGAGCCCCCATTGTAGCATGGATCGACGGTTTTGCAAGTTAGCCCGATGAGCGCGGCGTCGGCGAAGATCGCGCGGTCCACCGGCGTGCTGGCCGCCGGCATCGGTCTCAGCCGGGTGCTGGGCTTCGTGCGGGACATCCTCATGGCCCGGCTCTTCGGCGCGACGATGCAATCCGAGGCGTTCGTCGTCGCCTTCCGGCTGCCGAACCTCCTGCGCGACCTGGTAGCCGAGGGGGCGGTGACCAGCGCTTTCGTGCCGGTGCTGAGCTGGCATCGCGCCAAGGCCGATCCCGAGTCGTTCTGGCGGTTGAACGCCGCGCTCCTGTGCCGGCTCCTCGCGTTCCTCTGCATCCTCAGCGCGCTCGGCGTGCTGGCGGCTGAGCCGATCGTCCGGATCGTCGCGCCCGGCTTTGCCGCCGATCCCGAGAAGTTCGCGCTGACGGTGCGATTGACCCGCCTCCTGTTTCCGTTCATCGCGCTGGTCGGGGCCTGGGCCTACTTCATGGGGCTCCTGAATACGCTGGGCCATTTTTCCGTGCCCGCCCTCGGCTCGGCCGTCCTCAATCTCGCCATGATCATCGCGTGCCTCTGGTTTGCGCCGCGCATGAGCGTCGGAGTGCTGGCGGTGGCGAGCAGCGTGATGGTCGGCGGGCTGGTGCAGCTGGTGATCCAGCTGCCGGTCGCCGCACGCTTCGGCTGGCGGTGGCGATGGGGCTGGCGCCATCCCGGGGCGACCGAAGCGCTGCGCCTCCTCGGGCCGCGGATCCTCGGCGCGGCCGTCTATCAGACCAGCGTGCTGGTCGACACCGCGCTCGCCTCGCTGAGCTCGATCGTGGGAGCGGGGGCGGTGGTCGCCCTCTATTTCGCCAACCGGTTGGTGCAGCTGCCGCTGGCGATGTTCGGCAATACGTTCGCGCAAGCCAGCCTGCCTTCGCTCGCGGAGCAGGCCGCACAGGGGGAGACGCAGAGTTTTCAAGCCACGGTCCTGTCGGTGATCCGGATGATTGCCTTCGTCGTGCTCCCCTCATCGGTGGGGCTCATCGTGCTGGCCTTTCCCATCGTCGGCGGGCTCTTCGAGCGGGGAGCGTTCGATCACCGCGCGACCGTCATGACCTCGCAGGCGCTCATGGGCTATGCGCTGGGGCTGCTCGCCTATTGCCTCAGCAACGTGCTGACCGGCGCCTTCTACGCGCTGCGGGACACCTGGACGCCGGTGAAGCTTTCGCTGGAGGCGCTGGCGGTCAACATCATCCTGAGCGTGGCGCTGATGTGGCCGATGCAGGTCAGCGGGTTGGCCCTCGCCGCGGCGCTGTCCAATACCTACAACGCCTATCGGCTGCTGACCTGCCTGGAGCGCCGGCTCAGCATCTTGCTGGTGCGGCCGCTGGCCCGTTCGCTGCCGCGCACGCTGGTCGCCTCGGGGCTGATGGGGGCCGGCTGCTGGGCGCTCTGGGCGGCGTGTGCCGCCCACTTGCGTCCATGGGCGGCCCTGCTGGTGACGGTCCCGACAAGCGCGGCGGGCTACTTGGCGCTCGCGCTTGCGCTGAAAATTCCCGAAGCTTCAACGGTCCGACGATGGATCCGCGTGCCTTTCCTCAGCTACTCCGCCAACGAATAGCCCGCCTGCCCAACGGGCCGGGGGTCTATCTCTTCCGCGACGACGGGGGCCGGCTGCTCTACGTCGGCAAGGCGCTCAGCCTGCGCAAGCGCGTCGCTTCCTATGCGCGCCACGCCGCCCTGCTGCCCGCCACGGTCGCCCGCATGGTCGCGCACATCGCGGACCTGGAAGTGCGGACGGCCGCCTCGGAGGCGGAGGCGCTGCTGCTCGAGGCCCAGCTCATCAAGGAGCTGAAGCCGAAGTATAACGTGCTGTTCCGCGACGACAAAAGCTACCCGATGCTCAAGATCACCCGCGAGCGGTTCCCGCGGCTGGTCGTGACGCGCCGCAAGCTGGACGACGGCGGTCTCTACTTCGGCCCCTACGCCGACCCGGCGCTGATGCACCACGCGGTGCGGTTCTTGCGCCGGGTTTTTCCGATGCGCACCTGTCGCGCGCTGCCGAAGACGCCGTGCCTCGAGTACCATCTGGGGCAGTGCTTAGCACCGTGCGCCGGGTTGATCACCGCCTCGCGCTATCAGCGGATCGTCGACGACGTGGTGGCGTTCCTGCAGGGCAAACGCGAGCGGCTGCTCCAAGACCTGGCTCGGCGCATGCGCGCCGCGGCGCGGGACCAGCGGTTCGAGGAGGCCGCGCGCATCCGCGATCAGATCGAGGCGCTGACCTCGGTCATCGTGGCCAAAGAGAAGTCGCTGGCCGCCGGCCCGCTGGAGCAGCTGCAGGCGGCGCTGAAGCTGCCCGCGCTCCCGCGCCGCATCGAGGCGTTTGACATCTCGAATCTCTTCGGCGATCATGCTGTTGGCTCGATGGTGGTGTTCCAGGATGCCCGTCCGCTCAAGGCGCACTACCGGCGGTTCAAGATCAGGACCGTCGAGGGGATCGACGACTACCGCATGATGCGCGAAGTGATCCGCCGCCGCTACGGCGGCAGCCTCTCGATGCAGCTGCCCCAGCCGGACCTGATCGTGATTGATGGGGGCAAGGGGCAACTGGCGGCGGCGCGCGAAGAGTTGAGCGCGTTGGGTCTGAGCCTTCCGATTATGGGGCTTGCCAAGCGGTTCGAGCACATCTTCCTGCCGGGGGCGCAGCAGCCGATCGTGCTCTTGCCGACTTCGCCGGTCCTCCATCTGGTGCAGCACCTTCGCGACGAGGCGCACCGGTTCGCCATCGCCTACCACCGCCATCTCCGGCGCAAAGGGTTTCTCACCCGGTGACATGACGCGCCCGCCGCACGGGGTCAGCCCGGAGCAGTGGAAACGCTTCACGCCGTTCCAGCGAGCGGTGTATCGCGCCATCAGCAAGATCCCGTCAGGGCAGACGCGCTCATATGGGTGGGTAGCCCGGCGCATCGGCCGCCCGCAGGCGGCGCGGGCCGTCGGCCAAGCGCTCCACGTCAACCCCTGCGCACCCGCGATCCCCTGCCACCGCATCATCCGCGCCGACGGCACCCTGGGCGGCTATGCCGGCGGCCTCCGCAAGAAGCAAGCGCTGCTCCGGCGCGAAGCCCGCGCATAATTCCGCGTCATTCCGCGTAGTTTTTGTGAGTCTTCTATAGCATCAGGTATACTTTCTCTGGTGTATCGCAGGTTACCCATGGCATCGCCACAACCGGTCACGACCAAGCGTTCCCGCACCTCGTTCAAAATGGTGCCGCTGCACGAAGAGCGGCTCGAGCGCAAGCTCGCGCTGATCTTCGGCTTCATGTTTTTCATCCCGTTCCTCATTCTGACCTTTGTGATCATCTACAAGATCGACCTGAAGGAAGCGGTCTATTACATCGTCATGTCCGCGTTCATCGGATATCTGGTGGCGTACCGGATGGTTGGATCGGTAGTCACCGTGATCCAGAAGGTGCGGGAGCTCTCCAGCGGAGAAGCCTCGGGCACGATCGATGTGGGAGAGCAGAACGAGATCGGCGAGCTGGCCCGCACGTTCAACCGCATCACCCAGGAGCTCGAGCAGAAGATCGACGAACTCGAATCCTCGCGCCAGCTGGTGAAGAAGCTGCTCTCCCGCATCGGCACCGCGATCGTCTCCTACGAGGGGATCGACAACCTCCTGAGCCTCGTGATGGAAAACGCGGCGGCCGCGCTCGAGGCCCAAATGGGCGTGCTGATGCTGGTCGATGGCGAAAAGCAGGACCTCTACCTGAAGGCCACCTGGTCGAGCAACGGGCAGGCCACCAATCCCGGCGTGCGGGTCAAGCTGGGGGAGGGGGTGGCCGGCTGGGTGGCGCGGGAGGGGCGTTCGATGCACGGCAAGAGCATGGCCGACGCCTTCGGGTTCGCAGCCACGCACACCAACGTCGACAGTGCGGTGGTCTGCGTGCCGCTGAAGCTGCGCGACCACTCGATCGGCGTCATGGCGGTCCTGCGGGAGACCGCGGCCTCGCCCTTCACGGAGGATGACGAGATGCTCCTGACGAGCATCGGCTCGCAGATGGCGGTGGCGATCGAGAACTACCGCCTGAACCTCGACGTGGAGCGCACCTATGTCGAAACGATCATGGCGCTCGCCCTGGCCGTGGAGGCGAAAGATACCTATAGCGCCGGCCACTCCAAGCGGGTCGGCTTCTACGCGCAGCAGATCGGCGAGATGATGAAGCTGGATGAGGAGACGCTACGGATGCTCAACCATGCCGGGGTGCTGCACGACATCGGCAAAATCGGCATCAAAGATGAGATTCTGCTGAAGAGCAGCCCGCTGACGCCGGATGAGACGAAGATCATGCAGCAGCATCCCATCATCGGCGAGGCGATCGTCAAGCCGGTCCGGTCGCTGCAGCGCGTGGTGGAGCTGGTGCGGGGCCACCACGAGCGCTACGACGGCGGCGGCTATCCCGGGGGGTTGAAAGGCGAGGAGATCCCGCTGGGGGCGCGGATTCTGGCCGTGGCCGACACCTATGATGCGATGATCACCGACCGCCCGTACCGCAAGCGGTTGCCGCTCGACACCGCCAAAGCGGAGCTGAAAAAGCTCGCAGGAACCCAATTGGATCCGGCCGCCGTCGAAGCGTTCCTGCGCGTGTTGAGCCAGAAGGAAACCCGCCTGGCGGCCGCCAAGGCCGCCGGCCATCCCGCCTGAGTGCTCCGTCGGTTGTTCCGCAGCCGCTTCCGTGCTAAACTACTCCCCTCACATGGCATCGAGTAGTCAGCCCGACCTCTTTTCCGACCTCCGAACGCGCCTGAGCATGCTCCAGCAACGCTGGACTGAGCTCCGGAGGTATCTTTGACCTGGATCACCTGACCGCCCGCATCGCCGAGATCGAGCAGACGATGGCGCAGGGCGACTTCTGGTCCGACCAGATCCGCGCCAACCGGACCATCCAGGCGCTCAAGGCGCTGAAGGCGCAGCGCGACCCCATCCAGCAGTTCGAACAGGGCCTCCGGGACCTCACCGAGCTGCTCGGCCTGACCGACGAGGCCGATCAGCGCTCGCTTCAGCAACTGTCGAACGACCTCGCCGCGTTGGAAGCGCTGTTCGGGCAGCTTGAGATCAAGCGGCTGCTCGGGGGCGAGGTGGACAGCAAGCACGCTATCCTGACCGTCCACTCGGGCGCGGGCGGCACCGAATCGTGCGACTGGACGCAGATGCTCCTGCGCATGTACCGGCGCTGGGCCGAGGAGCGCGGGTTTGCCGCCGAGGTCATCGACCTGCAGCCCGGTGAGGAAGCCGGGGTGAAGAGCGCGACGTTGATCATCAAGGGGCTGTACGCCTACGGCTACCTCCAGGGTGAAGAGGGGGTGCACCGCCTGGTGCGCATCTCACCCTTCGATGCGAACAAGCGGCGCCACACGTCGTTTGCCTCGGTCGACATCGTGCCGGAGTCGGATGAGGATGCGCCGGTCGAGATCAAGGAGGGCGATCTGCGGATCGACGTGTACCGCTCAGGCGGCAAGGGCGGGCAGTCGGTGAACACGACCGACTCGGCGGTGCGGATCACCCACCTGCCGACTGGCCTCGTCGTCCAGTGCCAGGATGAGCGGTCGCAGCTGCAGAATAAGGCGAAGGCGATGCATGTGCTGAAGGCCCGGCTCGCCGAGCTTGAGCGGCGCAAGCGGGAAGAGGCCGCCACCAAAGAGTACCAGTCCAAGCAGAAGATCGAGTGGGGCTCGCAGATCCGCTCCTACGTCCTGCATCCGTACAATCTGGTGAAGGACCTGCGCACCGACTACGAGACCGGCAATGCGCAGGCGGTGCTGGAGGGCAAGCTCGACCCCTTCATGGAATCGTACCTCAAGTGGAAAGCCGGCCAGAACAGCCCCAAGGTCTAGCGCGATCATGGTGAACTGGGTCCTCCAAAAAATCATCGGAACGTACCACGAGCGGGAGTGCAAACGGCTCTGGCCGGTCGTGGAGCGCATCAACCGCCTGGAGCCGGAGATCCAGCGGCTTTCCAACGAGCAGCTGCGCGAAAAAACCGACGAGTTCCGCGAGCGGTTGCGCCAGCAGCTCTCCTCGCACACCTTCCTCACGCCCGCGTCGCCCGAGTGGTACGAGCGCAACCATGACGAGCGGCTGGAGCTGAAGAAGCAGCGGCGCGCCATCCAGCAGCAGGCGCTCGACGCGATCCTTCCCGAAGCGTTCGCCGTCGTGCGGGAGGCTGCGCGGCGCACGGTCAATATGCGCCACTTCGACGTGCAGCTGCTCGGGGGCATGGTGCTGCATGAGGGCAAGATCGCCGAAATGGCCACCGGTGAAGGCAAGACGCTGGTGGCCACCCTGGCCGCGTATCTCAATGCGCTGACCGGGCGCGGCGTGCACATCGTGACGGTGAACGACTACCTCGCCCGGCGCGACGCGCGCTGGATGGGGCCGATCTATCACGCGCTCGGCCTCTCGGTCGGCGTCATCCAGGGGGTGGATCCGGCCGAGGCCAGGCGGGAGGAGTCCCTCTCCTTCATCTACGATCCGGCGTGGACCCAGACGACGGAGCGCTTCATCCATCTCAGAGCCTGCTCCCGGCAGGACGCCTACCGGACCGATCTCACCTATGGGCAGAACAACGAGTTCGGTTTCGACTACCTGCGCGACAACATGCGCTTCCGTAAGGAGGATCTCGCGCAGGGCGAGTACCATTTCGCGATCGTCGACGAGGTCGACAGCATCCTGGTCGATGAGGCGCGCACGCCGCTGATCATCTCCGGCCCGGCCGAGGAGTCGACCGACCTGTACTACAAGCTGGACAAGCTGGTGCAGAAGCTGGAGAAGGGCGCCTCCTACGAGGTCGATGAGAAGGACCACGCCGTCAGCCTGACCGAAGAGGGCATCAAGCGCTGCGAGGAGCTGCTGGGCATCGAGAATCTGTATGACGAGACGCAGATGCGCGTCATCCACCACATCAACCAGGCGCTGCGGGCGCATGAGCTGTACCGGCGCGACGTCGACTACATGATCAAGGACGGCGAGATCCTCATCGTCGACGAGTTCACCGGACGGCTCATGCCCGGCCGTCGCTGGAGCGACGGTCTGCATCAGGCGATCGAGGCCAAGGAAGGGGTGACGATTCGCCAAGAGAACCAGACGCTGGCCTCGGTGACCTTCCAGAACTACTTCCGCATGTACGAGAAGCTGGCCGGCATGACCGGCACCGCCTCGACCGAAGCGCAGGAGTTCAGCACTATCTACAAGCTCGACGTGGTGGCAATTCCCACCAACCGGCCGCTCGGACGGACCAACTACCCGGACACGGTCTACAAGACCGAGGACGAGAAGTTTTTGGCCGTCGTGCAAGAGATCGTCGCCCTCTCCCGCGCCGGCCAGCCCGTGCTGATCGGCACGATCTCCATCGAGAAGTCGGAGCACCTCTCGCGCCTCCTGAAGGAACCCGGGCCGCTGCTACAGCGGCTGGGCACCGTCTGCCAGTGGGCGATCGCGGAGCTGAAGAAGGAGTCCTTGAGCGGCGCCGGCGACTTGCCCGCTCGGCTGGAGCGCGAGTTGACGCGGCCCGCCACGCTGAGCGAAACCCAGGCGCAGGAGCTGCTCAAGGGCCTGAAGACCCAGGCACCGAAATCCATCCTGGTCTATCGCCTGGAGGAGATCGCGCGGCTGGTGCAGGCCATCACCGTCGTCAAGGCCGGGTTGCTGCACAACGTCCTCAACGCGAAATACCATGAGCAGGAAGCGCGCATCATCGCGCAGGCCGGCCGCAAGGGAGCGCTGACGATCGCCACCAACATGGCTGGGCGCGGCACCGACATCCTCCTCGGCGGCAACCCGCAGGCGCTGGCCGATGACGCGATCCGCGAGGAAGAGACCAAGCGCCAGGCGCCGCTTGAGGAGGCGGAGCGCGCCGCGATCCTGGAGCGGTTCAAGGCGCTGTGCGCGACGGAGCACAACGAAGTAGTCGCCGCCGGCGGGCTGCACGTGCTCGGCACCGAGCGGCACGAAGCCCGCCGTATTGACAATCAATTACGGGGCCGTTCCGGCCGCCAGGGCGATCCCGGCTCCTCGCGCTTCTACCTGTCGCTCGCCGATGACCTGATGCGGATCTTCGGCTCCGACCGCATCGCCAAGCTGATGGAGCTGAAGTGGTTCCAGTGGGAAGAGGGCATGCCCATCGAGCATGGGATGGTCTCCAAGGCGATCGAAACCGCGCAGCGGCGGGTGGAAGGGCACAACTTCGACATCCGCAAGCAGCTCCTCGAGTACGACAACACCATGAACCGCCAGCGCGAAGTGATCTATGAGCAGCGCCGGCGCATCCTGGAAGGCATCGACCTGCGGGGGCTGGTGCGCACCATCATCGGCGAGGTGGTCGATAGCCTCCTGGACACGTTCGCCTCGAAGGAGCTGCGCCCGGATGCCTGGGACCTGGCCGGCGCGCGTGAGGCGGTCAACCATCAGTTTGGAATTGCGGTCACGGAGGAGATGTGGTCCGGCGATCGCGAACAGATGGCCGAACAGCTCACCACGGTGTTTGAGCAGGCCTATGACGCCAAAACCGCGTCGGTCGGTCCCGAGATGATGGGGCAGTTGGAGCGAACGATCCTGCTCTCGGTCATGGACGCGAAGTGGAAAGATCATCTGTACATGATGGACGCGCTGCGCGAGGGCATCCACCTGCGCGCCTACGGCCAGCGCGATCCGCTCGTCGAGTACCAGCGCGAAGCGTACCGCATGTTCCAGGACATGATCGAATCGATCAAGCTGCAGTCGTTGACGATGCTCCTCCGGGTCCAGCCCGCCGCCGAGGCGCGGCCGGTCAGCGTCTTCGCCCGGACGCCGATGCAGGAGGTCCATCCGGACGCCTCCACCGCCGAGCCGTTCATCCCGACGGCCGCGCCGGAACCAGTAGCCGAGCCTATCCGGCACCCGAGCGCTCCTCCGCCGCCGCGCCCCTCCCAACCGGTTGTGCACGCCGGGCCGAAAGTCGGACGCAATGATCCGTGTCCCTGCGGCAGCGGCATGAAGTACAAAAAATGCCATGGCAAGTAGCGTGAGGCGCCGCGCCGTTTCGTAAGACAGGAGGGTGAGAGATGGCATCAGCACCAACATCTGGCGGCAAGGAACGCCGGACCTCCCAACGGATCCGGTTGCGATTCCCGGTCCGATTCCGGACGGACGACCATCCGGATGTGTGGCACGCGGGGTTTACCGAGGATATCAGCGCAGCCGGGATGCTGGTGGCGACGGACGCGCCGGTCGCCGTTGCCACGAGACTGATCGCGCTCTTCAGCGTGCCTGGAGAGCGCACGCCCCGTCAACTCAATGGGATCGTGACGCGCTCACAGGTCAACGAGGTGCATGGCGGCTATTTGGTCGGGTTCAACTTCGCTGATTTGGACGAAGCCAGCCGCGCGCACATTACGGCGGCCCTTCGCACGACCGACATCATGGGGCTCTTGCGCCTGGCCGCGACCTCCGAAGCCTCTGATGTGCATTTGGCCGCCAATCACCCGCCGCTCATCCGCGTGGCGGGCCGGTTGAAGCCGCTGCGCAGCGCTCCCATCGAGGCCGGCAACCTCAAGCACATGATCTACACCTTGATGGACGAGCGGCAGCGGCAAACGTTCGAGCGTGATCTCGAGCTCAATTTTTCCTTGTCGGTTGACCCCACGATCCGCTACCGCGTCAATGTCCACCACCAACGGGGGAACGTCGAAGCGGCCTTCCGCCGCATCGAGCCGGCCGTCCGCACCATTGCGGAGCTCAACCTGCCTCCGATTCTGGAGCGCTTCGCCGAACTGCAGGACGGCCTGGTGTTGCTGACCGGTCCGACGGGCGCGGGGAAAACGACCGCGGTCGCCGCCATGGTCAATCATATCAATGCGACAAAAGCGGCGATTGTGATTACGCTCGAGAATCCGATCGAGTATATCTACACGTATCACCTGAGCGTCATCAAGCAGCGGGAGATCGGCACCGATACCCATGCGTTTCCCATCGCGCTGCGAGAGGCCATGCGGCAGGACCCGGATGTGATCGTGGTGGGGGAAGTGCGCGATGAGGAAACGATGAAAACCGCGCTGGATGCCGCGGAAACCGGGCACCTAGTCCTGGCGACGTTTCCCGCCGCCAACTGCACCGATGCGCTTCTGCGGGTGATTCATTTTTTCCGGAAAGATCGGCAGCAGGAAGCGCAGCTGCAGCTAGCCAACGGCCTGCGCGCGATCGTCAGCCAGCGCTTGCTGCCCCGGATGGACGCGGTCGGAATTATCCCCGCGACCGAAGTGCTCATCAATACGACCGCGGTCTCCAACATGATCCGCAGCGGGTCGCTTGAGCAAATTCCTTCGGTCATCCAAACCAGCATGAAGCAGGGCATGCACAACCTGGACAGCTCACTGGAGCGCCTGCATCGGGCCGGGATCATTTCATTGGACACCTTGAAACAGCACAGTGCGGATCTGGAAGAGACCCTAAGGCGGCTTGAGGCTGGTGAGGCGACGGACCGGGCGAAGCCATGATGCTCACGACGCGCGAGCTGAGGCTCGTCGGCGCGCTGGGCGGCATCGGCGGCGCGATCAACGCGTGGCTGTGCTACGCCAAGCTGCCCGGGCTGTCCGTGCAGGAGATGGACTTCCTCTGGGCGATTGTCCCGGCCGGCGCGCTGCACGGCGGGTTGCTTGCCGTCATCTCCGTCGGAGTGGCGCAGTGGCTGAGGGAGCGGCGGATGAGGCTGCGGTGGGCGGCACTCCCTCTGATGGGCTGGGTGTGCGGCTGGATTCCCTACGCTCCGATTGCGTTCTACGTGCACCTCTATTTCGTTCCCGACTTTGGAGGGGGAGGCTGGCTCGACAAGCTGCTCAAGGCGCTCTGGCCGTTCCGGCTGGATCTGGAAAGCCTCTGGATGCCCTGGCACAGTTTCGGATTGGTGGGCGCGATCTACTACCTGCTGCTGAGCCTCTGCCGCGGCCTGGCCTCCCGGCGCCTCATGACACACCTGCTGATCGCCAGCCTGAGCGGGATCGCGGGCTCGCTCTGGTGGTGGATCCTGTTCAAGCCGTGGTATCTGAGCGTGCTGCATGGCGCGATCTGGGGTTCGCTCGTCGGCTTCGGCGTGTGGAAGTCCCAGCGCGCGGCGCGCGCCTCCTAGGTTCTTCCAGTGAGCCGCCCTTCTCGCCATCCCAACGTTCGACAGCTCTTTCTGGCGCTGAGCAGCGCCGTCCTCCTGGTCCTGTCGTTTCCGAGTTTCAACCAATGGTGGTGCGCATGGGTGGCGCTGGTGCCTTGGCTGCTTCTCCTGCGCCAGGCGAGCGCTCGCGCCGCATTCTGGTGGTCCTATCTGATCGGCGCGATCTTTTTCCTGGCGTCGATCTGGTGGCTCACGTACGTCACCGGTGCGGGCTGGATCCTGCTCTGCGCGGTGCTCGCGCTCTATTTCGGCCTCTTCGGCTGGCTCGCGCGCCGCATGCTGATCCGGGACGCCGCGTTCACCGCCTGTCTGACGCTTCCCGCGCTCTGGGTGATGCTGGAGTATCTGCGCAGCCATCTGCTCTCCGGCTTCGGCTGGAACCTGCTCGCCTATTCGCAGGCCCCGTGGCTGGAGGCGATCCAGATCGCGGACTTAACCGGCGCGTGGGGCGTGTCGTTCCTCATCGTGCTGGTCAACGCCGGGGCGGCCGTCTTTCTGATGCGGAAAACACGCCGGACAGCACTGGGTCTGACCGCGACCCTCGGCATTCTCGCGATGGCGCTGGCCTATGGCGTGGTGCATCTGCCGGAGAGGCGCACGAGCGGCCCCGTGCGTGTGGCGGTGGTGCAGGGCAACATTCCGCAGGAGAAAAAGTGGGACGACGCCTATCAGCAGACCATCCTCGAGCGGTACGCGGCGTTGACCGCCGAGGCTGCCAAGACCATGCCGGATCTCATCATCTGGCCGGAGACGTCGGTGCCCGGCTACTTCGGCGCGGAGGAGCCGGTGACGCAGCCGGTCTTTGAGCTGGCCGATGCGATCGCGATCCCCCTACTGGTGGGCGCTCCGATGTTCCGGGTCACGCCGGAGGGCATGCTGCTGACCAACAGCGCCGCACTGGTCGCGGCGGGGCAAGGGCTCATCGCGCGCTACGACAAGCTGCACCTGGTGCCGTTCGGCGAGTTCATCCCCTTCGAACGGCAGCTGCCCTGGCTGCGCCAGGCGCTGCCCCCGATCGGCGACTTCATTCCCGGCAGCGACCCGACGGTCTTCCGGCTGCCTGATCGGTCGGCGTTGAGCGTGCTGGTCTGCTTCGAGGACCTGTTTCCCGAGCTGGCGCGCGGGTTCGTACGGCGCGGGGCAAAGATGCTGGCGGTCATCACCAACGACGCCTGGTTCGGGCCGACGGCGGCCGCCTACCAGCACGCGCAGGCTTCCACCTTGCGGGCGGTGGAGCTGCGGGTTCCCATCGTGCGCGCGGCCAACACCGGCTGGTCCGGCTGCATCGATTCGACCGGCCGCTGGGTCGCCAGCGTCCACGATGCCCAAGGGACCGAGCTGTTTGTCCCCGGCACGCAGAGCTGCGAGCTTTGGCTGGGGGATGCGCAGCCGACCCGCCTGTACCTGCGCTGGGGCGACTGGTTTGTGTGGGTCTGTCTCGCGGTTCTGGCCATCTTTTTCATTCGACAACTGCTTCCTCGGCAATCAGTTGCGTCAAATTGACACCCCTCCGTCGCTGCCGTATAATCGGTCGTTCCGCCTCGTAGTCGATCCACACACGGAGTAGCCCACTGGCTCACGACGAGCAAGCCCAGACCCGCCGCGAAAAGCTCGATGCGCTTCGCCGGCAGGGGGTGCAGCCCTACGGCGGCCGCTTCCCCAAGACGCAACCGATCGAGGCGCTCCTCGCCCAGTACCGCGAGGAAGCGCAGGTCACCACCGCCGGCCGGCTGACCGCCAAGCGCGGCCATGGGGGGCTGACGTTCGCGGATATGCGGGATGCCAGCGGCAAGATCCAGATCTGCGTCAAGCAGGAGCGGGTCGGTGAAACGGCCTACGCGCTCGTGAGCGGCCTGGACCTGGGCGATATCGTCGGCGTCGAAGGCGCGCTCTTCAAGACGAAGACCGGCGAAGTCACCGTGCAGGTGGACCGGCTGACGGTGCTGGCCAAGGCGTTGCGCCCGTTGCCGGAGAAGTGGCACGGGTTGAAGGACGTCGAGATCCGCTACCGGCAGCGGTACCTGGACCTGATCGCGAATGAGCCGGTGCGAAAAGTGTTTCTTCAGCGCAGCCGGCTGCTGACGAACCTGCGCGCCACGCTGGAACGCCACGGCTTTCTGGAAGTGGAGACGCCGATGATGCACGCCGTTCCCGGGGGCGCGGCCGGGGAGCCGTTCGTCACGCACCACCACGCGCTCGACGCCGATTTGTATCTGCGCCTTGCGCCCGAGCTGCATCTGAAGCGGCTGCTGGTCGGGGGACTGGAGCGGGTGTACGAGATCAACCGCTCGTTTCGCAACGAGGGGCTTTCGACGCGGCACAACCCCGAGTTCACGATGCTCGAGGCGTACGCGGCCTATGGCGACTACGCGTTCATGATGGATCTGGTGCAGGAGCTGATCTGCGAGGCGGCCCAGGCGCTTATCGGCGGGCTGGCGTTTGAGTACCAGGGCCAGCGCATCGACCTGACCCCGCCGTGGGACCGCGTCTCCTTTGCGCAGACGATGGCCGAGATGGGGCTGCGGCCGCAGTCCTCGCTCGAAGAGATTCAACGCGTGCTGCAAGAGCGGGGCATGAAGGTCAAAGGACTCTCGCGCTCCCAGCTGGTGCGGCTGGTGGAGCAGCTGTTTGAGCCCAAGACGAAGGCGAAGCCGCTGTTCGTCATGGACTACTGGACCGAGCTCTCGCCCCTGGCGAAGAGCAAGCCGGACGATCCGCTCGTCACAGAACGGTTTGAGCTCTACGTCGGCGGCATGGAGATCGCCAACGCCTATTCGGAGCTGAACGATCCGATCGAGCAGCGCCGCCGTTTTGAAGCGCAGCTGGATCAGCACGGGCCGGCGGTCAAGCGGGCGATGGATGAGGATTTCGTCGAGGCGCTCGAGTACGGCATGCCGCCGGCCGGCGGCCTCGGCGTGGGCGTGGACCGGCTGGCCATGCTGCTGCTCAACCAGCCGTCGATCAAGGACGTGATTCTGTTTCCGTTGTTGAAGCCGGAGCGCTGAGCATGCGGTACGAGCTGTGGCTGGGGTTCCGGTACCTGTTCGCCAAGCGGCGCGAGCGGTTCATCTCCGTCATCGCGGTCCTCTCGATCGGCGGGGTGGCGCTCGGCGTGGCCGCGCTCCTGATCGTGCTGGCGGTCATGAGCGGGTTCGATCACGAGATCAAGGACAAGCTCGTGGGCACCAACGCGCACATCATCGTCGAGCGGGAAGAGGGCATCAGCGATGTCGAGGAGCCGGTCCGCGCGCTCAGCGCCATGGACCATGTCATCGGCGTCAGCCCCTATGTCACCGGGCAGGCGATCCTGCGGCTGCCCGCGCGCGCCTTCGGCGTGCTGGTGCGGGGGATCGACTTGAAGCGGGAGGTGCGCGTGAACCGGCTGGCCGAGTACATGGTGCTCGGCGTGCTGCCGGGGAACGACACCGAGGTGGTGGTCGGCTCGGAGCTGGCGGCCTACCTGCAGGCCGGGCCCGGCGATCCGCTGCGGATGATCAGCCCGGCGGACGGCAAGCAGTACGACTTCGTCATCAGCGGTATCTTCCGCTCCGGGATGTACGAGTATGACGCGACGCTGGTGTGCATGACGCTGGCGCGCGCGCAGGCGCTCTACCACCTGGGTTCTGTCGTCAGCGGCATCGGCGTGAAGCTCGACCAGCTCGAGCGAGCGGATGAGGTCAAGCGTGCCATGCAGCAGCGGCTGGGCGCGGCCTACACCGTGCGGACGTGGATGGAGCTGAACCAGACGCTCTTCGACGCGCTGAAGCTGGAGAAGATCACGATGTTCGTCATCCTGACGCTGATCGTGCTTGTCGCGGCGGCCAACATCGTTTCCACGCTCATCATGACGGTGATCGAGAAGACGCGCGATATCGGCATCCTCAAATCGATCGGCGCGCCGAACCGCTCCATCCGCGCGCTCTTCACCTGGCAGGGGCTGATGATCGGCCTGCTCGGCACGGCGATCGGGGCTGGCCTGGCGGGGACGGTGATCTGGGCGCTCGACACGTACCATCTCATCAAGCTGCCCAGCACGATCTACTATCTCGACCACCTGCCGGTGCGCCTGGAGTGGGCCGACTGGTGGAAGACGATCACGGCTGCGGTGCTGATCACGCTGGCCTCGACGATCTATCCGGCGCGCCAGGCGTCCCGCCTCACGCCGGTCGAGGCGCTGCGGTACGAGTGATGCTGGAGGCGCGCAAGCTCACCAAGGTCTACCGGACCGGGCGCGTCGAGCTGCCGGTGCTGCAAGGGGTCAGCCTGCGCATCGACCAGGGAGCCAGCGTGGCGATCATCGGCCCCTCGGGGGCGGGGAAGTCGACGCTGCTGCACCTGTTGGCCGGGCTCGATACGCCGACCTCCGGCGAGGTGTTCTGGGAGGGGCAGTCGCTCTCCCGGATGAATGAGACGCAGCGGGCGCACTTCCGCAACCAGACGGTGGGGATCGTGTTCCAGTTTTATCACTTGCTCCCGGAGCTTTCGGCGTTGGAAAATGTGATGCTGCCCGGCCTGGTGCGGGGCGGCCAGGCGCGCAAGACGCTGCGCGAGCGCGCGCTCGGCGCCCTGGCGCAGGTCGGGCTGAAGGATCGGGTGCAGCACAAGCCGAACGCGCTCTCGGGCGGGGAGCTGCAGCGGGCCGCGATTGCGCGCGCACTCGTGAATGAGCCGCAGGTGCTGCTCTGCGATGAGCCCACCGGCAACCTGGATTCGAAGACCGGGACGGGCATCACCGACCTGCTGCTCGGGCTGCACAAAGAGCGGGGCATGAGCCTCGTGATCGTGACCCATCAGGCCGAGCTCGCCGACCGGGCCGGCGTGACCATCTTGCTGCGCGACGGGAAGATCGTCAGCCAACCCATTGAGACGACGGTGAAGAGGAGGGCGCACACGTGAAGGTCTATCTGAACGGGAAGTTCGTGGAGCGATCGAAGGCGGTGGTGTCGGTGTTCGACCACGGCCTGCTGTACGGCGACGGGGTGTTCGAAGGCATCCGCTCGTACAACGGCCTGGTCTTCAAGCTGCGCGAGCACATCGACCGGCTCTACGAGTCCGCCCACACGATCATGCTGCGGATCCCGCTCAGCAAGGAGGAGCTCATCGGCGTGGTGAAGCAGAGTTTGCGCGTCAACAAGCTGCGCGACGCCTACATCCGGCTTGTGGTGACCCGGGGCGAGGGCGACCTGGGGCTGGACCCGCGCAAATGCTCGCAGCCGACGGTGTTCCTCATCGCCGACCGGATCGAGCTGTATCCGAAGCAGCTCTACGAGCGGGGGCTGGAGCTGATCACGGTGGCCACGCAGCGCAACGTGCCCGAGGCGCTCAACCCGCAGATCAAGTCGCTCAACTATCTGAACAATATCCTCGCCAAGATCGAGGCGGTCAACGCCGGCTACGAGGAGGCGATCATGCTCTCCCACTCCGGCTACGTGACGGAGTGCACCGGCGAGAACCTGTTCATCGTCAGGGGCAAGCAGCTGCTCACGCCGCCCCCGTACATCGGCGTGCTGCGCGGGATCACCCGGGAGACGGTCATGACGCTGGCCGCCCGCCGGCGGCTCGACGTGCGGGAGGAGCTGCTCACCCGGCACGACCTGTTCAACGCGGACGAGGTGTTCCTCACCGGGACGGCGGCGGAGATCGTGCCGGTGGTCAAGATCGACGGCCGCGTCATCGGCAAGGGCAAGCCCGGTCCGGCGACCAAAAAGCTCCAGCAGGCGTTCCGCCAGGTGACCAAGACCGACGGGATCCGCTACTAACGTTTCCCCAAACCTGGTAGACTATTGGATTAGGTGATCACGATGGTATGCGAACTGTGCAAACAGGCTCAGGCGACGGTGCACTTGACCGAAATCGTCAACGAGCAGATGACCGAGCTGCACCTCTGCGAGGCGTGCGCCAACCAGAAGGGGGCTCAGGTCGAGAGCCATTTCGGTCTCTCCGACCTGCTCTCCGGGCTGGCCGATTTCAGCAAGACGCAGGAGCCGGAGGAGGCGGTGGTCAAGGCCTGCCCCAACTGCGGGATGACGTACGACGATTTCCGCAAGGTGGGGCGGCTGGGCTGCTCGATCTGCTACACGACCTTCAAGCGCAGCCTCGGCAGCCTGCTCAAGCGGATCCACGGCTCGCCGATCCACATCGGCAAATCGCCGATGCGCCTGATCAAGCCCGCGAAGATCGCCAAGAGCGAGCTGCTCGACCTGAAGAAGAAGCTGGAGCACGCCATCGACAATGAGGCGTTCGAAGAGGCCGCCAACCTGCGCGACCAGATCCGGCGCCTGGAGCAGCAGGAGCAGCAGGTGAAGCACAAGCATAAAGAGAGCCACGAGTGATGTCCGGCATGTCCAAAGAGCTGAATGATCTGCTCAAGCAGTCCAGCGAGTGGCTCCGCGGGGCGGGGCCGGTCTCGGACATCGTCATGTCCAGCCGCATCCGGCTCGCGCGCAATCTGGAAAAGTTCCACTTCGCCACGCGGGCGACCAAGGCCTCGCAGGCCGAGGTGCTCAAGGTGGTGAAGGAGGGGCTGGCGCACACCACGACGCTCACGCATCCCCTGATGATCGACATGGGCACGCTGGAGGAGATCGACCGCCAGTTTCTGGTGGAGCGGCACGTCGTCAGCCGCGAGCACATCGTCCACCCGGACCACAAGGCGGTGGCCATCGGGCCAGGCGAGGTGGCCAGCATCATGATCAACGAGGAGGACCACCTGCGCATCCAGGTGATGCAGTCGGGCATGAACCTGCCGGACGCCTGGTCGATCATCGACGCGCTGGACGACGAGCTCTCGGAGGTCATCCCGTACGCCTATTCCACGGACTGGGGCTACCTCACCTGCTGCCCCACGAACACGGGCACGGGCATGCGCGCCTCGGTCATGGCGCACCTGCCCTCGCTGGTCATCAGCAAGCAGATCAACAAGGTGCTCCACACGATCACGAAGCTGGGCCTCACCGCCCGCGGCCTCTACGGCGAGGGCACCGAGGCGTCGGGCAACTTCTTCCAGATCTCCAACCAGGTCGCGTTAGGACGCTCGGAAGAGGAGATCATGGAGAACATCGAGCGCATCCTGAAGGAGATCATCCACCAGGAGCAGGCGGCGCGGGAGTCGCTGATGACGAACAACCGCACGCAGCTGGAAGACCGGGTCTGGCGGGCGTTCGGGATCCTGAAGCACGCCAAGACGATGAGCTCCAACGAGGCGATGGACCTGCTCTCGGCGGTCCGCCTGGGCGTCGACCTGGGGCTCATGAACGGGCTGGACCGCACGGCGGTCAACGAGCTGTTCATTTTTTCGCAGCCGGCCCATCTGCAGAAGCTGGAAGGCAAGGCGCTCACCGCGAAGGAGCGGGATGCGAAACGCGCGCAACTGATCCGGAACCGCTTGGGGGGCCATTAATGTTCAATAAGTTCACGGAACGCGCTCGCAAGGTGATCCTCTTGGCGAAGGAGGAGGCCAAGCGGTTCAACCACGACTACATCGGCACGGAGCACATCCTCCTCGGCCTCATCCGCGAGGGCGAGGGGGTGGCTGCGGCGGTGCTGCAGAAGCTCGGCCTCTCGCCGGAGAAGATCCGGCTCGAGGTGGAGAAGCTGGTGCAGAGCGGTCCGAGCACGATGGTCTCGGGCGACATCCCCTTCACGCCGAAGGCGAAGAAGGTGATCGAGCTGGCGATGGAAGAGGCGCGCAGCCTCGGCCACAACTACATCGGCACCGAGCACCTGCTGCTGGGCCTCATCCGCGAGGGCGAGGGCGTGGCTTCCCAGGTGCTCATGAACCTCGGCCTGGATCTCAACCGGGTGCGCAACGAGGTCATCACGCTGCTGGGCTCCTCCAGTCCTGCGCCGGCCACCAGCGGCGGCAGCCGGACCAAGACACCCGCCCTTGACGCCTTCGGGCGCGACCTCACACAGCTCGCCCGCGAGGGCAAGCTGGACCCGGTGATCGGCCGCAAGGAAGAGATCGAGCGCGTGATCCAGATCCTGGCGCGCCGCACGAAGAACAACCCGGTGCTGCTGGGCGAGGCGGGGGTGGGCAAGACCGCCATCGTCGAGGGATTGGCGCAAATGGTCATCAAGAATGACGTGCCGGAGATGCTGCGGGACAAGCGGGTGATCATCCTGGACCTCGCCCTCATGGTCGCGGGCACCAAATACCGCGGGCAGTTCGAGGAGCGGATCAAGGCGGTGATGGACGAGATTCGCCGGACCGAGAACGTCATGCTCTTCCTCGACGAGATCCACACGCTGGTGGGGGCCGGATCGGCGGA
>ORMF010515986.1_pt1 | contig 116293 bp, 90 predicted proteins | sample 1779871 | NCBI WGS metagenome assembly ORMF01 (sample SAMEA104232316, study PRJEB22302) | groundwater metagenome | biome: forest; feature: aquifer; material: groundwater | place: USA | collected 2011-08-07 | depth 5.4 m | reverse complement strand
CCGAGCCGCTACGCGGCTCGACCCCCTCCCGAAACCGGGAGGGGGTGCAAGAATAGACGCGAAACACCGTGTTTTTGACGCAGTTGTGCGAAGCGTTGGAGTCGCCGGAAGCGAGAAGGCATGCCCGCGACTTGAGCGTCGCTTTACACGCCGCCCGACCGCGCCCGAAGTGCGCGGGCGAGGACCCGTCGCACCGAATCGTGGAGCTGATGTCTAAGCGCCGATTCGTCGTGGAGCCACCATTGGATGACGCTCGCGACGGCTGAGTCTGATGGCTCGGCGTCGAACGCGACGTTCCCGCCGGCGACAGCTTCGGACAGCGAGTGACCGCGCGCATCCCACGTGGGCCCTGCGGGGCAACGCAGGCCGATGACCCAACAGTCCCACTGTTCGTATTCCGACAGCGCGCCGCCGCACGCGGGGCAAAACAGCATCTGCACGTCCGACGGCAGTCGACGGCCATCGAGGATGATTCGCAGCAGCTCGGCGAGCTGCGGATTCAGAGCGGACCTCGCCGTTGGATCCGTCAGCCAAAACCGGGCGACGAAGTCATCGGTCTGGCCGCCGAGCAGGGGCAAACGCATCGACGCGGCTCCCGTCGCTCTCGATTGCGTCGGCGTTCTCGGCATCACGAAAAAACGATGTCCTGTCGGACAAGAAAGACAAACGGCGAATGGGTCAGAGCAGTCCGCACGCACCATTTGCCCGCCACATGCCGGGCATTTCCAAGCGATTGAGTGTGGTAGCTCTGCGACTCGCATCGTCTCGTCGGCGCAGATGAGTGCGCCCACCGAGCGCACGATTCCTCACTTCGACCGCGTCTCAGCCCGGCTCGTCGTCGCCCAGAAGCACGCCAACCGCGAGTTCGATCGCATCGAACGGTTCCGCGCGAACCAACTCGCCGCGCTCCGCGACGAGAACCTCGAGGTATCCGTCGGTCGCCCAGCGATTCACCGTGAGCGATCCCTCCGCGGGGTCGACGATCCAGTAGTGCGGCACGCCGTATCGATGATAACCGCGTTTCTTTCGGATCACGTCGTTGCGCCTGTTGGTCGACAGGATCTCGCATACCCAGTCGGGGCGCACGGTGATCGGGAATTCGTCGGGGGGCTCGCTCAGGCGCTCGCGGCGCCAGCCTGCGATGTCGGGTTTGTATACGGCTTCCGGCGCGAACAGAATCTCGACCTCGGTTGCAAACCACCAACCGCCGGGCTCGCGACCACCCGGCCGCCGATCGAATGGACCCAGCTCCCGCGCGAGGCGCACCTGCGCGCGGCCGTGCCGTCCTGACGCGGCCTCCTTCTCGACGAGTTGGCCGTCGACGATCTCGTGTCGCCGCTGTTCCTCGGGAATCGCGATCAAGTCGTCGATCGTGAACCGGCGTGCGGTGCTCGTGGCCTCGGTCATCGAATTGAGAATACGTCAGCGGCGCCCGCGCCACCACGACCACACCTCGATGCAGGCGAACGACCCTACCGCGCGCGCGCGCGCTCGACGTCTGGACGCGCGGCGAAGGCGACGCATGGACGCAGCGCAAGTTCCACGACGGCGATGCCGCGGAACTCGAGTCGATCCGTGCGCGGCTTGCGGTCCGCGAGGTCTACGACTCTGCCGCAGAGCCGACGGCGTAGGGTGCATTCTGCGGTCGGTTGCGCTCACGGAGCACCGTGGCTGCCAAACCCGCACGTTGCGTACGCACGTTTTCGATCTTCCGCGATGTCCGCGAGGATCGCGTCGACGCGCACTCGCCCGCCGTCCATCGCGAACGCGTAGTTGTCTCGGGTGATCCGCTCCGTGACGTCCCGCGTGGGCGCGGCGAGGTACGAGTCCATGTCCATTCGGCCTGGATCGAACAACTTCGTTCCGTGGCCCGTGCCGCGAACGCGCTCGAGTGTCGAGTGACGCACGAGTTGAATCAACGGATCGGGCGAGCGACGAAAATAGTACACGAGCGAGTCCGGCGACCGCGCGTCGGTCGGGTAGTCGGGATGGAACACCGCGTGCACGAACATGGGCGATCCGATCGATCGGTCCTTGCAGGACGCTCGAACCGCCGCGTTGAACTGTTCGAAGTGTCGCGGAGTGACCGACAGCGTGGGGAAGATCAACAGCCCGATCTCGGGCAACGAGGGGTCACGTTCCCACGCCGTGATGACGTCGAGCGTACCGGCGAAGTCGTCGATGGAGTTGGGCAGCACGACCGAGCGGAGGACGGTGCGGTCCACGAACGCCATCCGCGCGTACGGACAGATGTCGAACGCCACGACGACCTCGTCGTTGAACCGCTGGTTGATGCGCAACGCTTCACGCGCGAGCGCCTCGCGGTCGAACACGCGTTCTGGCCCGTCTGAGATCATTCCCCCCGGTCCGAGTCCTTCAGCGCTTCGCGCTGCGTTCATGCACGTAGTCGACCACGCGCTTCACATTGTCCACGGGCGTGCCCGGCAAGATCCCGTGACCCAGATTGAACACGTGACCCACGCGGCCGGCGGCGCCGTCGAGCACGTCGTCTACCCGCGACTTCAATACGTCCAGCGGTGCGAACAGCGTCAACGGATCGAGGTTGCCCTGCACGGCGCGATCGTGCCCGATGCGCGCCCACGCCTCGCCGATCGGCTCACGCCAGTCCACGCCGATGACTGTCCCGCCCGCATCCCGCTGTGCCGTCAGGATCGCGGTGGTTCCCGTGCCGAAGTGGATCAGCGGGAGTCCGAGATCTGCAAGCGATGCGAAGATCGTGCGAACGTGCGGCTGAACGAACTCGACGTAGTCACGCCGGCTCAGCGCGCCGACCCACGAGTCGAACAGTTGCAGCGCCTGGGCACCGGCCTCGGCCTGCGCGCGGAGGTACGCGGCCGTCACGTCGGCAAGTTTCGACATCAGTGCGTTCCACGCGACGGGCTCGCTGTACATCAGTCGCTTGGTCGTTTCGTAATGCGCGCTCTTTCCTCCCTCGACGAGGTAGCTCGCGAGCGTGAACGGCGCTCCCGCGAATCCGATGAGTGGGACCTTGCCGTCGAGTTCGCGACGAATCAGGCGGACGCTCTCGAGCACGTAGCAGAGCCCCTCGCGCGGATCGAACACGCGCAGCTTGTCGATCGCCGCAGCGTCCCGCACGGGGGCGTGAATGACGGGGCCTTCATTCGGCGCAAAACTGAACGGCGCTCCCATGGGCTCGAGGGGGAGCAAGATGTCCGCAAAGAGGATCGCGGCGTCGACGGGCATCGCGCGGACGGGCTGGAGCGTGACTTGGAGGGCGAGCTCCGGTGTCCTGCACAATTCGAGCATCGAGTACTTCGCGCGCAACGCACGGTATTCCGGCATGTACCGGCCGGCTTGACGCATGAACCACACGGGCGTGCAGTCCGTGGGCTCGCGTCGGCAGGCGCGGAGGAAGCGGTCGTGCATCGCTCGCAATACTCGGCGGGAGCGGGACGGCGGGCAACGGCGAACTGCGGAAACGCGTCGCCTCTACCGTCGCGGCGCTGGCTCGTGTACATACCCGCGCCGGCACCACGGTCCTCGCCATGAAGCAACTCAAGCTCGTTCTCGAAGACGGCACGACGCTCCTGGGCACATCGTTCGGCGCCGACCGCGAGGTCGCCGGCGAGGTCGTCTTCAACACCGGGATGTCGGGCTACGTCGAGGCGCTCACCGACCCGAGCTACCGCGGGCAGATCCTCGTGTTCACGTATCCACTGCAGGGTAACTACGGTGTGCCCGCGATGCGCGGCGCGGACCTGCGCGACGACCGCTTCGAGAGTGCATCGGTTCAGGTGCAGGGCGTCGTCGCGGTGCACCACTCGGCGTCGCCGAGCCACTTTTCGTCCAAGTCGAGCCTCGGAAACTGGCTGGCGCGTTCGCAGGTCCCGGGCATCGAGGGCATCGACACGCGGACGCTCACGCGGAAACTGCGCGAGCACGGAACGATGCAGGGCTGGATCTTGAACGCCGATGCGTCCGTCGCCGCGGGAAGAGCACGTGCCCGAACCGTGAACATGCCGACGGCTTGTGCGGACTCGACCGTGCGCGAAGTCGTTCGATACGACGGCGGCGCGCTTCGAATTCTCCTCGTCGACACCGGAGCGAAGGACTCGATCGTGCGGTCGCTGCTCGAGCGCGGTGCGTCGGTCGTGCGGGTGCCGTGCACCGACCGGCTCGCAGACCACATCGCAGACGTCGACGGCGTCCTGCTCTCGAACGGGCCGGGCGACCCGAAGGACATGATGCCGCTGGTACAACAGATTCGCGAGACGCTGTTCCGATCGAACAAACCGATTTTCGGCGTCTGCATGGGCAACCAGTTGCTGGCCCTCGCGGCCGGTGGCGACACTGCCAAGCTCAAGTACGGGCACCGTTCCCAAAACCAGCCTGTGCAGGACTTGCTGACGCGGCGTTGCTACGTGACGTCGCAGAACCACGGCTATGTCGTCCGCGACGACTCGCTGCCCAACGACTGGGAGCCCTGGTTCGTGAACGTGAACGACGGATCCAACGAAGGGGTCCGCTGCCGAACCCGACCGTGGTCGAGCGTGCAGTTCCATCCCGAGGCGGCGCCGGGGCCTGAGGATGCGGCGTTTCTGTTCGACGATTTCCTGCGGCGGGTCGGCTCGGGCCGGGTGTAACGGAGCGAACGATGTTCGGACAGTATCTCCCGAAAAAGCCGCGTCGCGTTCTGATCCTCGGATCGGGTGCGTTGAAGATCGGCGAGGCCGGTGAGTTCGATTACTCGGGGTCGCAGGCGATCAAGGCTCTGCGCGAAGAGGGGATCTTCACGGTGCTCGTCAATCCGAACATCGCGACGATCCAGACCAGCGAAGAGATGGCCGACCGGGTGTACTTCCTGCCCGTCGACCCGGACTTCGTCGAGCGGGTGATCGTACGCGAAGAGGTCGACGCGATCACCGTGTCGTTCGGCGGTCAGACGGCGCTCAACTGCGGCGTGGCGCTCGATGCGAGCGGCGTGCTGGCGAAATACGGCATTCGTGTGCTCGGCACGCCCATCGAGTCCGTGCGGGACACCGAGGACCGTCGTCGGTTCGTCGATCGTCTCAACGAGATCGGCGTGAAGACCGCGCGCGCTCGGGCGTGCCACACGGAGACCGAGGTTCGCGAGGCCGTCCAACACATCGGACTGCCGGTGATCTTGCGGTCGGCGTACTCGCTGGGCGGCAAGGGGTCGCGCATCTGCGAGACCGACGCGGAACTCGAAGATGCGCTTTCCCGGACGTTCGCGTCGGGCATTTCGCAGGTGCTGGTCGAAGAGTCGCTGCGGGGCTGGAAAGAAATCGAATACGAGATTGTCCGAGACAGTCGCGACAACTGCATCGCGGTCTGCAACATGGAAAACGTCGACCCGCTCGGGATTCACACGGGTGAGTCGATCGTCGTCGCGCCGTCGCAAACGCTGAACAACGAGGAGTACCAGCTTCTACGAACACTCGGGTTGAAGACGATTCGGCACCTCGGCATCGTGGGCGAGTGCAACATCCAGTACGCGCTCGACCCGCACTCGATGGACTATCGGGTGATCGAAGTGAACGCGCGACTGTCCCGCAGTTCGGCGCTCGCATCGAAGGCCACCGGCTATCCGCTGGCGTACGTCGCCGCGAAGATCGCGCTCGGCTACGCGCTTCCCGATCTGCCGAACGCGATCACCCGCCGCACGAGCGCTTTTTTCGAACCGGCCCTCGACTACATCGTCTGCAAGGTCCCACGCTGGGACCTGGAGAAGTTCGCAGGCGTCGACCGGCGCATCGGGTCGGAGATGAAGTCCGTCGGCGAAGTGATGTCGATCGCGCGGTCGTTCCCGGCCGCGCTGCAGAAGGCGCTGCGCATGCTCGACATCGGCGTCGTTGGGCTTGATCCGGACGCGTTCAAGTTCGAGGACATCCGCGCCGAACTGCGGCATCCCTCGCCGCGGCGGATCTTCGCCGTGAGTCGTGCGCTCGCGGACGGCATGAGCGTCGACGAAGTCCACCAGCTCTCGAGAATCGATCGATGGTTTCTGACGGAGATGGAGCGAATCGTTCGAGCGCGTCGCGAGATGCAACGGACGGGCGCAACGCTCGAAGCGCCGCAACTTCTGGAGGCGAAACAACTGGGCTACTCCGATCGCGGGATTGCGAATCTCGTGTCGGGGACCGAAGACGAAATCCGCGATCTACGCCGGAAGCACCAGATTCTGCCTCGCATCGCACAGATCGACACGCTCGCCGCCGAGTATCCGGCCGAGACAAACTATCTCTATCTCACGTACCACGCCGACCAAGACGACGTGGCGCCCTCGTGGCGCAAGAAGGTGCTCGTCCTCGGCAGCGGCGCCTATCGCATCGGGAGCAGCGTCGAATTCGACTGGTGTTCGGTCAACACCGTGAAGGCCGCGCGCGAACTCGGGTACGAGACCATCGTTCTCAACTACAACCCCGAGACCGTCAGCACCGACTACGATGTCTCCGACAAGCTCATCTTCGACGAGATCTCGTTCGAGACGGTGCTCGAGGTCTACGAGCGCGAGCGCCCCTACGGCGTCATCGTCTCCATGGGCGGCCAGGTCCCGAACAACCTCGCGATCCGGCTGCACCGCGCGGGCGTGAAGATCCTCGGGACGTCGGCGGAGAGCATCGATCGTGCGGAGGATCGGAACAAGTTCAGTGGTCTGCTCGACGAACTCGAGATCGACCAGCCGAAGTGGACGACGGCCACGAGCACCGATGCGCTCGATTCGATTGCCGCCGAACTTGGTGGCTATCCGCTGCTCGTTCGCCCGTCGTACGTGCTCTCCGGCGCTGCGATGACGGTCGCGCACGACCCGCACCATCTGAAGAACTACCTCTCCCGCGCCGCCGACGTGTCGCCGGACCATCCGGTCGTCGTGTCGAAGTACGAGAGCAACTCCAAAGAAGTCGAGATCGACGCCGTCGCGGACGACGGCACCATCGTGCTCTGGGCGATCAGCGAGCACGTCGAGAATGCCGGAGTCCACTCGGGCGACGCGACGCTCGTGCTGCCACCGCAGAAGCTCTACATCGAGACGATTCGCCGGATCAAAAAGATCGCGCGGGACATCGCCGGCGCGCTGAAGATCACCGGACCGTTCAACATCCAGTTCCTCGCGCGGCAGAACGACGTGAAAGTCATCGAGTGCAACCTCCGCGCGTCGCGGAGCTTCCCGTTCGTTTCGAAAGTCGTCGGTACCAACTTCATCCGCGAAGCCACGCGGCGAATGCTCGGCGCGCGAACGCCGGTGCAGAACCGAGCGCTGGATCTCGACTACGTGGGCGTAAAGGCCGCGCAGTTCTCGTTCTCGCGGCTCGCCGGTGCGGATCCGACGCTCGGCGTCGAAATGGCCTCGACCGGCGAGGTGGGTTGCCTCGGGGACGATCTGCACGAGGCGCTGCTCAAGGCGATGATCTCGACGGGTTTCAAGTATCCGAAGCGAGGCGTGCTGCTCTCGCTCGGGCCTGTGCACGAGAAGAGCCGTTTTCTCGAAGAAGCGCGGCTGCTGATCGCGATGGGGCTGTCGCTTTATGCGACGCCGGGAACGCTCGATGTCCTGCGCGAGCAGGGGATTCCGTGTGAGATCGCGTACAAGTTCACGGATCAGAAGTCGCCGAGCGCCGTCGAGTTGCTGAATTCCGGCGCGATCGACTTGGTGATCAACATCCCGCGTGAGTACGACGTCGAGGGTCGGCCCGACGGCTACATGATCCGTCGGCGCGCCGTTGATCTGAACGTTCCGTTGATCACGAACATGCAACTGGCGCGCACACTCGTCGAAGCGATGGCGCGGTACAAGCGGGAAGACCTGAAGGTGCTCGACTGGCGCACCTACCTCGACCGAAGGCCCGCGCTCATCGAGCAGTGAACCGCCGATGATTCAATACGAACCGAAGAGCTTTCTGCGCATCCTGTTCGGTTTCCGGGGTTCGGTCTTCCTCGCCGTGTTGCCTCGCGTCACGGTTGCGGCCGCGATTGCGTGGCTCGCCCACCGAGGGAACGTCCGGATCCCGCCGACCGTCCACTCGCTGCTCGGGGTCGCGCTCGGCCTCTTGCTCGTGTTCCGTACGAACGCATCGTACGACCGCTACTGGGAGGGCCGGAAGCTCCTGGGCCAGATCAACAATCGCGCGCGGGACCTGATGAGGCAGTCCGCCGCATACATCGAAGGCGACGACGCCGACGCGAAGGGCGCCAGGGCCGAGATTCGGCGACTCGTGGTGCTGTTCTACTCGCTCGTTCGACAACACCTTCGAGCGGAACGAGACCTGTCGAAGCTCCGAGCCGATGCAACGCCCGAGGAGCGGGCCGCGCTCGAACCTGCATCGACACGCCCGGCGCTCGCGTTGGCGTGGCTCTCGCGTCACCTCGGCGACAACGTCCGCGCGGGTCGGATTCGAGACGCGGCGTTTCAAAAGATGGACGACAATCTCACGTCGTTCGTCGACGCGTACGGGGGCTGCGAGCGCATCCTGCGAACACCGATTCCGTTCGCGTACGCACAGCACATCAAGGCATTTTTGTCGTTGTTTTGCTTCACCGTCCCGTTCGCCCTCGTCGACTCGCTGCACCAGTACACGCCGGTAGCGGCGGCCGTGATCGCCTACGGTCTATTCGGGATCGAGGAGATCGGCGTCGAGATCGAGGACCCGTTTGGGACCGATCCGAACGACCTTCCGCTCGACGCGATCGGCGAACGCATCGCCGAGGACGCGAAGTCCGTACTGGCCGATCGCGACCGGGCGTAGACTCCGCGCGTGCGTCTCCTTCTCGTTCACACCGGCGGGACACTCATGATGCGCGGTGGCGCGCCGGAGCCCCTCGCGCCGGACGTGTACACCCAGGATCTGCTCGCGGAACTCCCGGTTCTGCGAAAGATCGCTGCGATCGAAACGCGGATCTTTTCCAATCTCGACTCGAGCGACATGCAGCCGCACCACTGGGTCGAGTTGGCGCAGTTGGTTCATGGAGCCCTCGAAGCGTTCGACGGCGTGGTCATCGTGCATGGGACGGACACGATGGCGTACACGGCCAGCGCACTGGCCTTTCTCCTCGACCGCCTCGCGAAACCCGTGATTCTGACCGGCGCGCAGAAGCCGCTCGGAGACGTCCGGACCGACGCGAGAACGAACCTCGTCGACGCATGTCACCTCGCGACGCTGCCGATTCCGGAGGTCGGAATCGTCTTCGACTCCAAACTTCTCCGGGGCTGCCGCACGACGAAGATCGACGCGTGGGGCATGAGCGCATTCGCATCGCCGAACTGTCCGCCTCTCGCCGAACTTGGTCTCGGCGTGCAACTCGCGCCGCACATCCTGCCGCCCGGCCAACCACCGCCATTCGACGCGCGCCTCGACGCCCGCGTCCTCGCGGTTCGGACGTTCCCGGGGCTCGACCCGAAACTCCTCCACGGCGCGCTCGCCGGGGGCGTGCGAGGCCTGCTCATCGAGGCCTTCGGCGCCGGCAACGTTCCGCAGCTGGAGAATTCGCTGATTCCCGTCATCGACGCGGCGCGCGGGCTCGACGTGCCGGTCGTGATCGTGTCGCAGTGCACACGAGGCACCGTCGACCTGTCGCGGTACGTTGGCGGCAAAGCGGCGCAAGAGGCCGGCGCGATCAGCGCGCATGACATGACCGTGGAATCGTCGCTCGCGTTGCTGATGATCACGGCCGGACGTGCAGGGGAGGGCGGACGGATCGGCGCGACGCGCGAGGCATTTGCGAGTCCCCCCGCCGGCGCGATGGGACGCTCGGGCGCACATGTGTAAGCGCCTGGCGTGGCTCGCGATCGCCGCAGTGGTGTCGCTGTCGCTCGGCAGCTGCGGCGGCAACGGCGGAACTGGAATGCAGCGCATCCGACGCACCGGCGTGTTGCGCTGGGGGGGCGACATCCAGGGTGGCGAACCGTACGTGTACGAAGACCCGGATCACGGGGGACGGTTGATCGGATTCGAAGTGGACCTGGCGAACTCCGTCGCGCGCGAACTGGGCGTGCGCGCAGAGTTCGTGCAGAACGATTGGGAGAGCTTGGTACCGTCGCTCGAGCGCGGAACGTTCGACATCGTGATGAACGGCCTCGAAGTGACGCCGCGTCGGGCGTCGCAAGTGCGGTTCACGCGACCGTATTACATTTTCGCCGCTCGGCTGACCGTGCGCAGAGGCACGCGTGGCTTGACGACGATGGCGGCGCTGCGCGGTCGCCGCGTCTCCGCGCTGACCAATTCGCTCGCCGCAGACATGTTGCAGCAGGCCGGGGCGAACGTTCAGCTCAACCCAGGGATCGACGAGCAATACGTCGTACTGGAGAACGACGGCGTCGATGCCGTGCTGCTCGACGACATCATTGCGCAACGGTACGTGCCGCGACATCCGAGACTCGAGTCGGTCGCCGATCTCGGCGAGGGCTATTACGCAATTGGGGCACGCAACAACGAGCCCGACGTGCAGCGCGCCGTCGACGACGCACTCGGGCGGATCGCCCGCTCGGGGGAGCTTCGCAGAATCCTCGGACGCTGGAGCCTCGACAACGTTCGACAGGATCGCTTGGACACGTGGACCGACGACGACACCCGCCGCTTGCTCTCCATCGCGTCGCGCGCGCGGTTCGGGATGCGGCACTTCATGCTGTTTCTGCACGGAGCGGGAATCACGCTCGTCATCTCGTTTCTCGCGATGGCGCTCGCGATCCCGTTCGGCATCCTCCTGGCGTTGTTGCGCTTGTACGCTCCGAAGCCGCTCGGGTGGCTCTCGTCCGCGTACATCGAGATCTTCCGCGGGACGCCGGTGCTGCTTCAGCTGTACGTGATCTACTACGCGCTCGCGCCCATTCTCAAACTGGATGCGCTCACCGCTGCCGTCCTGGGACTCGGGATGAACTACGCCGCGTACGAAGCCGAAGTCTATCGCGCTGGCATCCAAGCCGTTCCCAAGGGACAGATGGAAGCTGCGATCTCGCTCGGCATGTCGACGTCGCTCGCACTGCGGCGCGTGATCATGCCGCAGGCCTTTCGTCTCGCGCTGCCGAGCGTCACCAATGACTTCATCGCGTTGCTGAAAGACAGTTCGCTCGTCAGCGTGATCACCGTCGTCGAACTCACCAAGCGCATGCAGATCACCGCGGTCGACGTCGGCGGCTACCTGATTCCCGGACTGCTCTGCGCGGTGTTGTACTTCGCGATGAGTTATCCGCTCTCGATCATCGCAAAACGCCTCGAGCAACGGCTGGCGCGATCGTGACGACCGAACCGACCGAGCGTCCCGCGATGATCGAAGTCGACAGGCTCACCAAGCGCTTCGAGTCCCGCACGATCCTCGACGGCGTGAGCGTGACGTTTGCGCGCGGCGACGTCGTCTGCCTCGTCGGCCCGTCGGGCGGTGGCAAGACGACACTCCTGCGGTGCCTCAACGGGCTGGAAAGCTTCGAGGACGGGCGTATCCGCGTGGGGCCCGACTCGCTCGTTCCGGGCGGTGCTCGAACGAACCGCGACTCCCTGCGGAAGATTCGCATGCGCGTTGGCTTCGTGTTTCAGCAGTGGAACCTGTTCGGACACCGCACCGCGCTCGGCAACGTCATCGAGGCGCCCGTTCACGTGAAGCACGAGGCGCCCGCGGCGGCCACGGAACGCGCCAAGGCGCTGTTCGACAAAGTCGGGCTGTCGCACCGCGAAGCTGCCTACCCGCACGAACTCTCGGGCGGCGAGCAACAGCGCGTTGCGATCGCCCGTGCACTCGCGATGCAGCCCGACGCGCTGCTGCTGGACGAACCGACGAGCGCACTCGATCCCGAGCGTGTTGGAGACGTCATCGAGATCTTGTCGAAACTTTCGGACGGTGGGCTCACGATGTTGATCGTGACGCACGACATGGAGTTTGCCCGTCGCGTCGCGAGCCGGATGATCGTGCTGCATGGCGGACGCATCATCGAGGACGGCACGCCGGCGGATGTCCTCGATCGGCCCAACCACGAGCGCACACGCGCGTTCTTGGGCCTCGAGCCGCTATCGCCGTCGGACGGATCGGCCGCGTAGTAGACTCCGCCCGCAGATGCTTCAGCGCATTCTCGAGCCCGAGCTGATGGACACCGCCGAGGACGCGGAGGAATACGACGCGATGGATTTCTCCGAAGCGAACACCCGGTTCGCGGAGGACGCCCTCGCGATGCTCGGGCGCCGCGAGAATCCGCAGGTCCTGGACATCGGAACGGGTACGGCGCGCATTCCCATCTTGATGCTCCAGCGAAGACCGGATTTGCGCATTCTCGCGATCGATCTCGCGCAGGAGATGTTGCGCGTCGCGGGTCGCAACCTGGCGGAGGCTGGGTTCACCGCGCAGTGCCAGCTCGCGCGGCTCGACGCGAAGGCGATCAAGCTGCCGAATGGACGCTTCGATCTCGTCATGTGCAACAGCACGGCGCACCACATTCCAGACCCGCAGCTCCTGTTCAACGAGATCCATCGCCTCGCCCGCGCGGACGGCGCCATCGTCGTCCGCGACCTTCATCGGCCCACGAGCATGGACGCGGCCTGGGCGATCGTGAAACGGGTGGCCGCCGGGGATGCCCGCCGCCAACAGCAGCTCTTTTTCGACTCGCTCTGCGCGGCACTTCGGTTGTCGGAGGTTCAGGAGTTCGTCCGAAAGTCCGGTCTGCAACGCATGTCGGTCTACGAAGTGTCCGATCGCCACTGGACCGCGGAGCGGCGTGCACTCAAAGCACCGAGCATCATGCCGGCGTCCACGGCCTGACTCACGCGACGCGAAACGGCACCTCGATCCACGCTCCCGCGCGGAACGTGAAGAGCTTGTGATCGTCGACGACGCCGTTGCGCACGCTCGTCACGAAGTACGCGACGGGATACGACAGGATTCCATCCGGCGCTGCGCCCGACTGATCTTCCTGCGAAAAGTACGCGCCGCAATCGCAGTGCGAGTGGTAGATCGCTTTCACCGGGTGGCCATCGTCTTCGCCGCGATCGAAGGTTCGTTGGATGAGCCGCGCGTCGATCATGTAGAACTCGTGCGCCGTGCGCGGAAACGTCTCGGGGTCTGCCGCGTGATACTTGTCCGCCAGATTCACGGCGCGGACGCTCGTGTCGACCCGTCGCACGTCCGCCGCGGGGCCCAGGAGAAAACCGCAGGATTCGTTCGGGTACTCCGCGATCGCGTGCGCATCCACGGCGTCGAGAACCGCACGCGACAGTTCGAGATCCCCCGCGAGCCACGGATGGCGATGCCAGGGATCGACGGCAGGTTCGTCTTCCGGGATCATGGCCGCGTCGGGTCGTCGGCCGAGGAATCGAGCAGTGCGCGAAGGGTCTCGGGCATATCCCGCGGCGGCGCACCGAGCACGCGCCGTGTCGCTTCGATCACCGCCCACGCGCTACACGCATAGGCATTCGCCGTCTCCGTCTCGTCGAAGCCGGGCAGATCGACCGTGATCTCTGCACCGTTCGGTACAACCCGACCGCCCGCGCGAATGTGCAAGGCCTGCGCGAGCAAGACCGCGTTGTCACTCCCGGAGTCGCTGACGAACGCGACACCGGCCCCGCCGATCCGACGCTGTCCCGCCTCGCCGATCTCGGGCAGCGCGATCTGACGGCCGTAGCGCTCGTAGTCCACGGAGGTCAGTCGACCGCTCCGCCGCCGGCAATCGCTGGCACGATGGACACGGTGTCGCCGTCCTTCACGACCGTCTTGAGCGCGTCGAGGAAGCGAACGTCCTCCTCGTTCAGATACACGTTGATGAACCGACGCACGCCCTTCTCGTCGAGCAGTCGATCTTTGATCCCCGGGAACTGCGCTTCGAGCTGCGCAATCACATCGCCCACCGTCGGGCCGGAGGTGGTGACCTCTTCTTTTCCCTGCGTGAGCATTCGCATCGGGGCTGGGATGCGGACGTTGATGGCCATCGGGATCAATCCTTCCGTGTCGCGCTCGGCGCGCGGTCAAACCGTTCCGCCGGGCTGAATGTACATGTCCTCGCGCAGTTCGCGAATGGTCCGCGTGCCGCAGAGCGGGCAATCGCTTCGACGCGGCACGTCGAACGATCGGAACGTCGACCGCCAACCGTCGAACCCGTGCATCACACCGGCCCCCCGTGCAGGCCGGCGCAGAATTCCAGCCGCCGCACGCGCCATGATCGCGCCGACGAGGGCCGTAACAGCGCCATGGACACCGACGGTTGCACAGTCCAGCGATTCGCCCGCCGGCGGGGTCTCGAACAGACAGCGATAGCAGGCCGTCGTACCGGGCACGCACGAGAACACCGTCCCGAGCCAGCCCACCGCAGCGCCATGAATGCTTGGAATTCCCAGCAGCGCGCACGCGTCGGCGACGAGAAACTTTGTCGGAAAATTGTCAGATCCCTCCAGCACGACGTCGTGGCCGGAGAGCAACTCGAGCGCGGTCGTGGGCCGCACGCGTGCCGCGACGCAACGCAGATCGTTGAAACCCGCGTCGAGCAGCAACGCGCGGGCGACGTCGATCTTCGTCCGTCCGACATCGGACTCGTGGGCGAAGAGCAGGCGATGCAGATTGGATCGTTCAACCCGGTCGTCGTCGATCAGCGTCAACTCGAGCCGCATGCCGCGGAGTGCCGCTACGGCCGGATGGCCGATTCCGCCGACGCCGACGATCGCTACGCGGGGCAGGGGCGGGAGCGCGTTCGAGAGCGGTTCGGGAGTGGCCACTGCGAGCGTCGTCCGCGGCTTAGGAAAGTGCATCGCAGCTGTCAATGGCCAGCACGACTGCAATGCGAACCGTCGGCTTGCGGTTCGACGCCGCACCAACGTACCCTGGAAGCGCGTTCCCTGGGGCGAAGGCACGACTGTCTTGAAACTGTGCACGCAGTGCAAAGCCAGATTCACGGGCAACCCGTCGCGTTGCCCGTTGGACGGCGCGCCACTGGTCGACCTCCCGGACCCATTGATCGGCCGAACGATCGGCGGCCGCTACCGGGTCGAAGCGAAAATCGGCTCGGGCGGAATGGCCGCGGTGTACCGAGCGTCGCACGACATGGTCGGACGCAAAGTCGCGATCAAGTTCCTGTCGCCGGATCTCGCGCTTGATCCCACGCAGAAAGAGCGATTTCTCCGCGAGGCGCGGGCCACCAACCGGATTCGGCAGGAGAACATCGTCGACATCACGGACTACGGCGAAGAAGAGCCGGGGTTGGTGTACCTGGTGATGGAACTGCTGGAGGGCGAAACGCTGTCGCGCGTGATCGCCCGCGGGCCGATTTCGCCGCCCGAGACCGTAGACATCCTTGCGCAGGTCGGACGGGCACTTGCGCGCGCGCACGAGCTCGAAGTCGTTCACCGCGATATCAAGCCCGAGAACATCTTCCTGGTTCACCGTCTCAACGGACCGCTCGCAAAGCTGCTCGATTTTGGCCTCGCGCACGTACGGACGGAGGCACGACTCACCGCGACGGGCGCCGTGTTCGGGACGCCCGAGTACATGTCTCCGGAACAAGCGCGTGGCGCTCCCATCGGTCCGGCGAGCGATCTGTATTCGCTCGGCGTCGTGTTCTTCGAGATGCTGACGTCGCGGCTGCCGTTCGAGGGCAGCACCGCCGAGTTGATCGTCAAACACGTTCGTGCGCAGCCACCGGCGCCGTCGACATTTGTTCGGACTCTGCCGGCCGAATTCGATCAATGCATCGCCACGATGCTCACGAAGGATCCGACCAAGCGGCACCGCGACGCACACCATCTCATCGAAGACCTGCTCCGGCTGCGCGCGCTCTACCCTCAACCGAGCATCCTTCCGACTCCCGTCATGGGAATCGACCAGCCGTTGGTCAGCACGGCGGTCGGGTACGCGAGCCTGCCTGGCGAGCCCGAAACGATGCAGTCGGACGAGCATCCGACGGCGGTTCCGGTCTCCATCCAATCATGGATGCAGCGGCGCGCCGTGTTCCGCGAGGCGCTGAAGGTCGCGTACCCAGATGTGCGTCCGCCGCCGTGGGTCCTGTCCACGGTCGATCGGATGGAGAAGTCCGTCGAGAGTGCCGCGGCGGCCGACCGAGAGATGAAGGCCGTTGCCAAAGAGCTTGCCGAGCGGGAGACCGCAGCCAGCGATTCGCGCGAACGGATCGGCCGCGCGCTCGACGAACTCGCTCGGGACGAGAGCGTCGTCGTTCGACAGGTCGAGGACCTCGAGCGCCGTTCCGAGCGACTGCTCGCGAGGGGCCTGAAGCTCATGAGCGAGTTCCAGCGCGCGTGGCTCGACGCGACGTCCGTCGTGCAGGACGGCGTCTTGCCCAACGTCGATGCGGCCAACCTCGTCGAAGCCGCTGCACGCCGAGCGACGGCGTGGCGACAGGCCGTTCAGGAGATCGACGAGTTGCGCGCGGTGCTGCAATCCCGGCGCACCGCGCGCGACGATCTGCGTTTCCAAGTGGCCTCGCTCAAGGGCCGGCTCGGCGCGATGAACGCCGAGGTCGAGATGGAGCTGAACGCGATGCGGGAGAAGGCGTCGGAACTGGGGGCCGCGCTCGCGCAAACGAACGAGGAACTCGCGGATTCCGGCGCGGCGCTCGCAGCCCATCTCGGTGAGATTCCGGCCGCGCGGCCGATGATTGCGCAAAGTCTCCGGGGTCATCAGGCCGCGAGCTGACTCGGCGCAACGATGCGACCCAAGGACACGATTCCGAGTTGACGCATTCCCGTGGGCAATCGCGCGGTCCGCCACTATCATGCCCGCGATGAGCAGCGGCTCTCGCCGCGACCCCGGCGAGCGAATTGGCGATTTCGAGATCGTAAAGTACCTCGCCAGCGGCGGGATGGGGGACGTGTACGTCGGACGAGACGTGCACAGCGGCGAGGCGGTGGCGCTGAAGTTTCTCGCCGAGTCGTCGCCGGCCGCCGTCGCCCGGTTCGAACGCGAGGGGCGCATCGCGTCCGGGCTGCGACATCCGCACGTCGTGAGCGGTCGCGGCTTCGGGCGCACGGACGACGGCGTCGCGTACATCGCGATGGAGTTGCTGCGCGGCGAGGATCTCGACGACCGTCTCGCGCGCGAAGGGATCTCGGCCAACGACGTTCTCCGGGTCGGCATGCAAGTGTGCGACGCGCTCGCGTGTGCGCACGGCAATCGGATCATTCACCGTGACCTGAAACCGCAGAACATCTTCCTCTGCGAAGGCGACGGCATCGACGCGAAAGTGCTTGATTTCGGCATCGCTCGCCTCGCGGACGATCGCAGCGTCACGCGCACGGGGCACATTCTTGGCACCTGGTCCTACATGTCTCCGGAACAGGCCCGCGGCGATCGGGACATCGACCACCGCACGGACCTTTGGAGCGTCGGCGTGGTTCTGTACCAGTGCCTGTCCGGCCGACTGCCCTTCGATTCCGAGAGCGGGCCTGGCACGCTGTACCAAATCCTGTTCGAGTCGCCGCCGGATCTCTCGGACTTCCAGCCCGATCTCCCGCGGGATCTCGTGGACATCGTCCGTCGCTCCCTGAGCAAACACCGCGACGACCGATTTCCCACGGCAGCCGCGATGCGTTCCGCGCTTGCGACAATCGACGCCGCACCGACTCGCACCGTCCGCCGCAGTTCGATCCCGGTCGCAAGCGCCGCGACGATGGCGCAGATGCCCGCACTCCCGCAGGCGACCGCGCCCACGATGTCCAGCGAGATGCTCGAGGGCGCCGACGTCGAAGTGCGCCTGTCGTCCGTCGTGTTCCTGCACGCCGTGACCAACCGTGCCCTGATCCAGGGCGTCACGCACGAGCTGCAGGGCCGGCTCATCACGTTGGCCGGCGAGGACCTTCTCGTGGTCTTCGGAACCGATCGGTGGAACGGAGACGAACCGCAGCGTGCCGTGCGTCTCGCGACTGCCGTGGCGATGAGCGCGAAGAAGATCGGTGTCGCGACGGGCCGCGCGATGCGTGGCGCGGCGCTCGTCGCAGGCGGAGCGGTGAACTCCGCCGTATCCATCGCGCGCGAGACCGGTGTGACAATCGACGCGACGACCGCCGGGATCGTCCGCGACGCGTTCGTCCTCGACGTGCAACCCGACGGCTCCGCACGGGTTGCATCCCAGGTTCGCAAGCCGCGCACGGTCGTGGCAGACAGCATTTTCCCGACGCCGTTTCTCTCGCGTGAGCTGGAGATGTCGATGCTCCTTCGCGCAGCCGAAACCGCGAAGGTCGAGCTGCGCGCGACGGGCGTTGCAGTCATCGGCGCGGCCGGGATGGGCAAGAGTCGGCTACGGCACGAGGCGATCGCCGATCTCAGCCGAAACTTCCGTGACTGCGTCTTGTTGGGCGCGACGTGTGAGGGCTTTCGGCGTGACTCACCGTTCGCGGCGTTGGCCGAAGCACTCGCAGAGCACGTCGACCCCAGCGTCCTGCGAATCTTCACCGGTCGCACGGAGACCGTCGGTGACCCGGTCGCGGCGTTGGATCGCGCGCGCACCTCACTGGAAAGCGTCTTGCAAGGACTCGCGCGACGCGGGCTGGTCGTGTTCGTGATCGACGATGCACAATGGCTGGACGCGTCGTCGTCTGCGGCGATTCGCTGGGTGTGCGAGAACGCCGTCGACCTTCCGTTGTGCATCTGGATGTTCGGCCGGCCCGAGTCGCGCGAGGCACTCTCGCACTGCGTTCCCGGAGTGTCCGTGACCGAACTGAACGCGCTCGCCCGGCCCGCGGCAGAGCAGTTGCTCACGTTCGTCGCAGGCTCGGCGCCCAACATCGTGATCGAGCGGGCAGGCGGACATCCGTTGTTTCTCGAGGAACTCGGACGTCTGTATGCGACGCGCGGTGCGGCTTCGATGACCGACGGCGGAACGCTCCCACCGTCCATCGAAGGCGCCCACCTTGCGCAGATCGACCAACTCGGAGTGTCGGACCGAGAGTTCATGAAGCGTGCGGCGGTCTTCGGCCGAGTCGCGTGGGTCGAGGCCGTGGAAGCGCTCGGAGGCGACGCCGGGGCGCTGACGCGTTTGCGAAAGATCAATCTGATCGTGCCGCGAACGCGCTCGCGCTTCGAGCCACAGAAGGAATTCACGTTCCGAAGCGGCGTGATGCAAGAGGTCGCGTACGGTCTCTGGCCGTCGGGGCAGCGGGCGAAGTTGCATGGACGCGCGGCGGAATGGTTGACGGAGCAACCGGCCGCTACGCCGGACGAAATCGCGCAGCATTGGGAACTGGCGGGCGATCGCGCCCGGGCTGCGTTGGGGTTCACGGAGGCCGCGGAGGCCGCGGCGCGCGTGGGAGACGCGAAGACGACGATCGCGCACGCCGAGCGCGCGCTTTCGCTGGGCGAGGGGAGAGACATCCGCTGGCGCGCACTCGTGACCCGAGACGACGTGCTCGCGGCCGCGGGAGACCGCGAAGTGCAGCGGCTCGGAATCGTCGAGATCACAGAGCTTGCGGAGCGCCTCGGTCCCGAAGAGCGCGTCGAAGCGTCGTGGCGCCAATGCTACTTCTCGCGGCTCACGGGAGACTATCCCGTTGCGGTCGCGGCGGGGAACCGCGCAGTGTCACTGGCGGCGGAATTGGGCGATCCTTGGTGGAGCGCGGTCGCAGAGATCGATCTCGCGAAAGCGTTCGCCGACAGTGGCGAGTTCACCGCCGCAGCGCAGCATTCGCAATTGGCTCGGCAGTTCGCGTCGCTGTGCGAGGACGAATGGGTTGCGGCGAGGGCGACGGACACGCATGCGTTCGTGCTGGGAATGTCGGCAGGTTCGGCAGCAACGCTCGACCTTTGGGACATCGCGTGCGGAGCGTACCGTCGCGCCGGCGATCGCCGCCGTGAAGCGGTTGCCCTGGCCAACGCCGCGGAGTGCATGTTGCAGCTCGGACGAGTTAGCGAGGCTCGCGAGCGCATCGAGGCGGCGATTGAAGCGCAACGCAAGCTCGGCAATCTGTACTCCGTCGCCATTGCCACACAAAACCTCGGTTTGACGCAACGCCTCGAAGGCGACTTCGATGGCGCGCGCGAATGCCAGACGTTCGCGCTGCTCGAGAGCCTTCGGTTCCGTCACCCGCGGCTGGCGCTCGCTGCGATATCGGAACTCATCTACCTCGGGCTGCTCGGCGGCGCGGTCGACGAGGCGATGTCTGGTCTACGCCAGCAATTTCTCGAAGTTGCAAAGGCGTGGCCCGAGGGTTCGACGAGGGCGTCAGTCGACGCGCTCGACGCGCGTCTGTGCGTTCGCCTCGGACTCGATTCGACCGAACAGGTTTCTCGACTCCGTGCTGCGGCGCGGGAAATCGCGGCGAACGACCCGGTGCGGGCGGAAATCGCTTACGCGCTTTTCGAGGTTGGCGGGCGCAACGAAAGCGACCGGGCCGCGTTCCTCGCCGAACTACCCGTGCTGACCGCGCGAATCGAGGACCCCGCGGATCGTGCGTCGTGCGTCGCAGCGTTTCGCAAGCGATACATCTGTGATTGGTAGTGCACGCAACCGAAACGGCGGATCTACATCTGGCGGGTCAGGTCGACGGCGCCACGGGCCGTTTGCGGCGGTGCCGTTGGCGCCGTCTCGATTCCCCCGACTTGCGTGAGATCCGACGCCCCGGTGTCAGAACCGTACGCGCCGATGCCGAAGCGATTTCCAGTTCCGGTATTGCCCATGAACTGAACGTTCGACCCGGTCACGACGACCCCGAATCGCTCGTTGTCCGCGATTTCGTTGTTGGCAACCATCGCACGCGCAGCGCCCGGAGCCTCCGCGATCGAGATGCCATCGCCGACCATGTACGACCCCGACAACGTCTGAAGCGCCGCCACTCGTGTGCCGCGCGACGAGTTGTCGAGGATGCTGACCGCCGAACCGTTGGACGAGATCCCAATGCCAAGCGAACTGTTGTCGAGAATCGACGCGCGACCCAACGACTGAAGAACGGCGTGCTGCTGCACGAAGACGCCCGGGCCAGTATTCGAAGCCAGCAGCGGACCGGTGGCGGAGATCGAAGCGCCGAGCCCGTCGACGAGGATCCCAGTTCGATAGTTGTTGACGAGCTGACTGGCAGCGCCGCGCATGCCCATGCTCGACGGATCCAAGATTCCAGTGCTTCCGGGTCCTACAAAGAGTCCGTCCCCTCCGACGGTTCCGGCGGGAACAACGGTTCCACCCAGGGAAACGCGCTCGATCATGACGCTGCCGCCATTCTCCACTCGCATTGCCGTGACGCCGTTTCGGTGGCTCGCGACGTTCTGAACGACGCTCGGCATGCCTCGATTGCCAAGAATCGCAATGCCGTCTCGCACGTTGTCGTGTACGTATCCGCTGCGAACCTCGACGTGAGAATTTCGCGCGACGATGCCGTACAGCATTCCGCCCGCTACGTGGATCCGACCGAGCGTTGCCACGGTCTCCGGACCGACGAACACACCGTACCGCTGGGCACCTCGCACGGTCGTGTCGTTCACGACCAGCGTCGCGGCGCTGCTCTCGATTCCGGTAAACGCATTTTCGACCACGACGTGGTCGAGTTGGAGAGTGCCTGACGTGTCCGCGAGAAAACCGCGTTCCATCGACCGGTCTCCGCCGCTACTCCCACTGAACTGCAGGGACACACCGGCGACGCGCACCATCGTGCCGGCGCCGCTCACGTGAATCGCGATACTCGCGGCGGGCGGAATGATCCGCGTCCCTGATCCCGCCGCCCCGACCCCCTTGAGCGTTACCGATGCGGTGAGCGCTAGACCGTTCGCAAGCGTGTGCACGCCGCGGGAGAGCACGATCGAATTTGCGCGTGGCATCGCTGCAAGTGCGGCGTCGATCGTACCAAACGGCATCGCCATCGTTCCGTCGCCCGTGCCGGGCGCGCCGGCCCGCACGTACAGGATCGGCGCGGACAGCCCCGCGGTGTCCGGCCACTCGCCCGTCGTGACGGTCGTCTCGTCGGCGCCGACCGTCGTGCACTCGACCTGCGCGACGTTGTTGGCGGGCGGCATCCCGTTCGGGATCGGGGCTTGGTTCGCCTGTGGACAAACCGGAAGCGCGAACTGCAGCGGCCGAACACCACCGTCAGCCCCGCCGTCACTCATCGGCATTCCTGCGCCGCACCCGACGGCGAACGTGACGATTGCACAGCAAGAGCCAGCACGAAATCCCCTGAAGTCGAACATGGCGGCCAGCCTAGCGCAGCTTCGTCGCACGTGCATCTGTCGGATGCTCCAGGATTTCCACCAGCGATGATGCTGCCCGTACTATCCGTCCTCCCCTGAAAACACGGTCAATGGGATTCGCCTGCGATGCCGCCCATGCCTGTGGCGATGCCGTCCGTGTCGGTGCCCGCTGCGCGCGCCGGCCTGCGTTTCGGGATGAAGGTTCAGGGTGATTTCCGCGCCGGGCGCGTCCCACGGCGCGTCGTCCGCGGCGGTCCAACGACGTTCGCGTTCGCGCACACCCGAGCGATCGAGCGGTCGATCCCAGCCATGGTGCCGTCGACCCGAGCGATTTTCCCAGAAGAACGTCTGCTGCCGCGAGTCGAGATGAACGAAGTCGCTCGATGGATAGTAGCCGACGCCAACGTGCGCGAACGTGCGCGCGTACGCGGCGACTGCGGCGGTGTCCACACCGACGACGCGGAAATCGATCGCGCTCCCTTCTCCGTGGTAGCCCTCGCGGTGAACGCGGTGACCTCGTGCGTTTCGGCCGGTGCGGTAGCCCGAGACGACGTCGATCCTGCTCGCGTGAAAGTGCGTCGCGATCCGCACGAGCAGACGAATCGTGCGCGGCACGACCGGCGCCGGCGTGCCGGTCACCCGATCCCGCAGCAGGTGGCCGAGACTCGCCATCGTCGCGGGGTCGAGCGATCCGTCGTCACGGTAGACTCGAGTCGCAACGTGTTCGCGGCCGAACGCGTTGTGAAACTCCAGGGCCGGGAGGTCGGCATAGCTCCGCGGACTCTCGGGTCGCGGCACGCTCTCGGTCGGCGGCACGCTGTCGGTCGGCGGCACACTCACGGTTGGCGGTGCCAAGCCCGATGCCTGCGCGCCTGCGGCGCCGGGACGCGTGAGCGCGAGCAGTGAACCCAACACGATCGCGTGCGCGGCGCGCGCGGGTTTCGTCCGGTGGGCGACGCCATTCATCTGTGCCGACCCTAACGCGCTGGTGACATTGGGCAAGCGATGCGCGTCTCGGGTGCGGGCGGGCCGCGTTGGGATTGACCGCGGGATTGGTGCGTTGGTAGACGCGTGACGTGCATTCTCGGGTCTCACGACGCGCGACCATCGGCGCGATGATCGTCGCTGTGTTGACCGCGGCGTGCGCGCACTCATTGCCGCAGCGCGCTCACGGCACCGGGCGCCGAGGACGCGCGAGGCGAGACGATGGCGCGCGCGGGACTGCGCAATGGACCGCGCCGTCGCCACTGCTCGCCGCGAGACTCGACGCGGTCGCGTCCGCATTCCGCGCCCGCGGCGCTCGGCCGGCAGCCGAACGCTGGAGCGGTTTCGTGCTGGAAAGCGGTTTCGTGCACTTCCGCGTGGGAGTGACCGGGGACCGGTGCCTTGGCTTCGTCGCGCTCGGGCACGAAGCCATGGGCGATCTGGACCTGTACGTGCACAACCGCGCTGGAGTTCGCGTGGCGTGGGACGAGCGGCACGATGCCCACCCGTTTGCGCGGCTGTGCGTGCGTGGCAGCGAGGATCTGCACGTGCTCGTTCGGTCCGAACACGGTGCGGGCGAGGTCGGCGTGCTGGTCATGGTCGATCCGCCGGCGGCCCCGCCCGATCTCGACGACGTGCTGCATGTTCGCACGCACGGGCAATTCTCCGGGCCGCGTGTGCCGCGTGCTTCTCTTACCGCGGACGCAACGCTTCCCGACGCCCCGCGCGCGCTCGAGTTGAACGTCGCGAGACTCGTCGCGCTGGGATACCGCCGCGAGGGAACGCTGTACTCGGGAAGATTCGACACCCAGCCCGTCGAAGCGAGAGAAACCGTTCTCCAAGCGGGCGAGTGCTATGTCATCGCCGCCGCAGGAGGGAGGGGCATCGACGATCTCGACCTGCAGGTGTTGCGGCCGGGCGAAGAAGCGATCGACGATTTCCTGCGGGACCATCAGAGCGACAATCACCCGATCGTTCGAATCTGCCCGAACGCCACGGGACCGGTGCGAATCGAAGTGCGCGCAGCGGCGGGTACCGGTGCGTGGGCGATGGCGGTGTACCGGCTCGCAGCGGATTCACTCGCGCACGTGAGCGAGGACATTGCCGGTGTCGCGCGCGCTCGCACGCTGGAACTGCTCGCGGAGGGACGCAGGCGACAGATGCGGGCGATCGTGGGTCCGGACCGGTATGCGCTCGCTCCAGGCGTTCGGCTGCGCTTGCCGCTGACGCTGCGGGCCGGGGAGTGCTACCTGCTGGGCGCGGCCTCGAGCGAGGCGGTACCCGACATGGATCTAGCGCTTCTCGACGGTTCGCATCGCTTGCTTGCAGCGGACACGGTCGCGATCGGGACGGCGCGCGTCTTTCACTGTCCGACGCGAACGATTCACGCCCACGTCGAGGTCAACGCAGAGGGCGGTCGCGGCGAAGTCGTGTTCGTCGCCCAGCAGTCGTCGGGTGGCGGAGCCTCGGAGTGAACTGCGCGTACCGTGCGACGGCGTGGGCACTGTGCGCAGCCTCATGGGCAGCGTTGACCGCGTGTGCGTCGTCGCGCCCGGGTGGTTCGACCGGCGCGTCGCCGCGCGATCCCTCGAGCCTGTGCGTGCCCACTGCGTCGGTGATCGGTTCGCCGCAGTCGGCCGTACCGCCACCGCCCGCGCTGCTCGGTCAACTGGCCCAGATCGCGCGTCGCTTCGAACCGTTCGGCGCGCGACCGGTAGGCGTTCTCGCGAGCGGTTACATCACGCAGGGCGTCAACGTATCGACCGCCATCGACGTGCCCGCGAATACGTGTCTGAGCATCGTCGCGGTGGCGTCGTCGGGGATTGCCGATCTCGACGCACACCTTTTCAACCCGGCCGGGCAGCTCATCGTGCAGGACGTCGGCGAGGACGCCCGGCCGACGGTGCAACTCTGCGCGACCGATGCGCGGCGGGTGTTTCATGTCATCGAGGCGTTTCAAGGCCAGGGAGCGTACGCCGTGGCAACGTTCGCCGCGGACCGGCGCGGGCTCGAAGCGATCGCGCGGATGCTCCGCGAGTCGGGCGGCGCGCCCGGGACGGCCCTCGCGGGTGGAGCGCAAACGTCCGACGCCGACGGGCGCCTCGCCGGGCTTCGCGACGGGATCGCGCGGCGGTCGTTCACGGTCGAGGGAGACGCGCAACGCGCGCAGTTTCACTCGTCGGGTTCGATTCGACTGACGCAGCGCGTGCTGGCGGAACGGTGCTACACGTTCGCCGCGTTTGCCGACCAAGGGCAGCAGAACGTCGACATCGTCGTGCGCGACACCGAGGGTGCCGAAATCGCGCGTGACGTTCGGAGCGATCGCGATGCGGTCGTGCAGGTGTGTCCGGCGACGACCGGACCCCTCACGCTGGAAGTCGTCGCGGCGGGCGCCGGAGACGTTCTGCTCCAGACGTTTGGCGCCGATGCGGCATCGATGGCGGGGGCAAACACCCTCTGGCTCGGGGAACGCAGCGCGTGGACTGCGAGCGCAACGAGCGTTACGGACTCCGTCGAGCGCGTTCGCCAGTTTCTCGTCGCGGAAGGTTACGCACCGGTCGGATCGGCCGTTACGTCCAACTGGCAGCCCGGCGAATCCCGCGTGCTCCGCGCGATGCTGGAGCCCGCGAGATGCCACGTGCTCGCAGCGATCTCCGGTCGCGGACTTGGTCCGCTCGAAATCGCGGTGCATGACGCTTCCGGAGAGTTCGTCGCACGCGCGCACGGGCGCGGCCCGGGCGCATTCGCGGTTGCGTGCGTCGCGGCGCGTGACGCGGCGACGGTTCACGCGCGGGCGCTCGTCGGATCGGGCGACGCGGGGACCTGGTGGTTCACGGGCGCGGCGATGCCATCGTGGGGATCGGGGGCCGATCGCGTTGCGGTGGACGAGGCACTCGGCGCGGCGCTGGGAAACGCGCAGGACGGATGGCGCAACGATGCGGCGCCCGAGCGAATCCGACTCGGTGCACACGCGCGCCGTTCGCGCGAGTTCGACGTCGCGCCAAACACGTGCGTTCGCTGGACGCTTTCGGCCGGTCATGGGCTTCCGACGATGTCCTTGCGTGTCTTCAGCGACGCTGGGCTTCTCGAAGGTGACGCTTCGCGCGAGGGCTCGACAACCGTCACGCGGTGCGGACGGGCGGCGCAGCGCATGCGGCTGGTCTCCGCCGCAGACGACGACGGGCCGACGGAGTTCGATGCGTTTCTCTGGCGCTCGTCGCGGCCGGAATCCGGAGCGGGAATTCGACGATGATGTGATAGAGTCCGCGGCCCTATCCGCTCACCACTCGTGAATCATCAGGAGTATTCCGTGGCGTACAAGGTCGTGCTTCTTCCCGGTGACGGGATCGGTCCCGAGGTCATGGCGCAGGCGAAGCTCGCGCTCGACGATTGCCAGCGCCTGTTCGATTTTCAACTCGAGTACGACGAGATTCCCTGTGGTGGACAGTACTTCCTCCAAGACGGGCGGCGCGACTGGCCGGAGGGCGCGGAGGGTCGCTGCGAATCCGCGGACCTCGTGCTGCTCGGTGCGGTCGGCTGGCCGAAGAAAGATGGCACCGGTCCGGTGACCCTGCCCGATGGTCGAATGGCCGGATATTCGCCGGTGATCGGCAATCGCATCCGACTCGATCTGTACGCAAACATCCGCCCGGTGAAACTTCTTCAGGGCGTGCAGCACAGAATCCACGGGACCAACCGACCGGTCTGGGAAGCCGGCAAGGTGGACATGGTTATCGTGCGCGAGAACACCGAAGGGCTCTACGCCGGCGTCGGTGGCATGGTCGGTTCGGGCGGGCGAACGCACACGGCCGTCGACACGCGGGTGATCACCCGACGCGCGAGCGAACGAGTGATTCGCAGGGCGTTCGAGATCTCGCGGAGGCGTTCGGGCGCGCCGAAAGACGGCAAGAAACGCGTGACCTGCATCGTGAAGGACAACGTGTTGAAAGGTTGTCAGTTCTTCGCCGAGGTGTTCCGCGAAGTCGGAGCGGACTTCCCGGACATCGAGAAGGAGTTTGCGATCGTCGATGCGTTCACGCAGTGGCTGATCGGACAGCCCGAGCACTACGACGTGTGCGTGACGACGAACATGTTCGGGGACATCGTGACGGACCTCGCGAGCGTGCTCCAGGGCGGAATGGGCATGGCGGTGGGCTGCAACGTCGGCGACGATCACGCGATGATGGAACCCATCCACGGCAGCGCGCCCAAACACTCGGGAAAGGACAAGGCGAACCCGATCGCGATGCTTCTCTCGGCGGCCGAAGGACTCAAGTGGCTCGGCGCGCGGAAAAGTGACGCGGCGCTGCGCAAGGCGGGCGACGCGATCGACGCTGCGGGCACCGCCGTTGTGGGCGAGGGCAAGACGTTGACCTACGACCTCGTCGGAGACGCGAAAGCGGCGAAGATGTCCGAAGTCGGCGCAGCGGTCCGCGCGAACCTCGCGCGGCGCTGAGGCTACGGCACGAGTACCGGAGTCAACGCGTGTGCGTACGCGGCGAGAAACTGCGCGGTGCGCATGCGTGCGGCCGCGATCTCGAAAACGACGAAGTGTCCGTCTCGGGTGCCCGCGTTGAATTGCTGCCACACGCCCGTGACCGTGTTGCCCGCGAGGTTCGCTGAAATCGGCAGTGCGCGCGCGGGCATCCCAAGCAGGTCGTAAAAATCCCACACGCGAAGAACGGGATTCGCGAGCTGGAACCCAGCGGCCGTCGCGAGCGATGCGATCGCATCCGGTGGCGTGTAGTGATCGATGAGCCCGAGCGTTTGGAAAACATGCCGCGCACGCTGACCCATGCGCGGTTCGATGGCCACGAAGCGTGCGTAGTTCACCGGGTCTTCGCAGTCGATGATGGTCTGTATCATCGTAAGCGTCGGGTGCGTTGACACGAGTTCCTGGAGGCCCGAACTGCCGAGACCGAGGCCGGTGCCGAGAACGATTGGGATGTTGATCGGCTCGGTCTTCTGGATAATCGAGATCAGGATCGTGCCGCCCGCGCCCGACCAGATGCCGGCGCCCGCGACATCTTCGGCCGCCATCCACAACGGACCGTTCAGCCCGCCCTGCGAGTGACCGAAGAACATCACGCGATCGCCATTGAACGTGATCTCTTCCGTCCGTCCGGAGGTCGCCGCGGGGATCCGAAGCGCGCGCGCGAATCGCCCGGCGGTCACCAGATCGATGGCCGCCTGCCGATTGTTGTTTCGACCGGCGACGGGGTTGTCGAAGTTGAAGAACTGCGCCTCGGCCGCCATCGGCGTCAGTGCCATGACCGCGCGTTCCCCGTTGAAGATCTGATCGAACCCGAGCGTCGCGATGCCCTGCGCCGCGAGCGAGAGCGCGGTTCCGTCGCTGATGAAAGACGACGCCGTTCCCCCCGTGCCGTGCGCATAGATTGCAATCGGCCAGCCGCCCGTCGGAGGTTCGCCCGACGGCACGGTCACTGCGTAACGGATGGGCTCGGTGCGCTGCACGATGGGCCGTCCCGTCGAATCGAACTGGATGTCTCCGCTGCCGCCGACGGTGTACGGCGGAGCGCCGCTCTGGAAGACAGGGTTGGGGCCAAAGTGACCGCGGAAGATCTGATATTCCGCGCCCGCCGTCCCCGCCGTGAGATCGGTCGTCGTGGGTGGCGCGACGTTCGCTTGGACGAAATCGACCATGCGGAACAGTTCGCCCACGGGGTCTTGCGTGGTGAACACCGCAACGTTGAGGATCTGGTCCCGAGCGATTCCGGTTCGCTCGATTTCGGCGATCGCCGGCTCGTAGGCCGCTCGCGCAGTGCCCACCATCGCATCGCCGCCGGAAGGGGACAGAATTGCGTCGAGATCGGCATCACGCTGGAAATCCCGTCCGTCCGCCGTCCGAACGCGCCGCGTGATGACAGCGGCGTACCGTGTGTGTCCGCGCAGCGGATGACCGAACGCCGGCGCGATCGCGAGGGTGTTCGCGGACCAATATCGTCCCGCTCGCTCCCGGAAGTACGACTGAAGTGGGTGTCGCTGTCCGTGCTGCGAAGACATCGGGTCGATGTCGATCAATTGAACGTTCGCGGGCGGCATCGCAGACGCCGCGAGCGAAGCTGGCAGCGTGCTCGTGTCGATCGGACTGTTGAACCGGAAGTACACCGCGCCGATGGTCGAATACCCCGCAACGCGGTTCGCCATCAGCATCTGGTAGCGCATCACCATCGGGTTGTTGATGGGGTTCGGGATCCATCCGAAGTCGACGAAGCCACTCGATGTCAGCGCCAGATCGCTGGGCCACGGCAGCAGGAACGCGTTGGGGCCGGAGCGTGGGAGCACGAAGCGCGCGAGTGGCGTTGCGACCGGCGCGTCGGTGACCGTATCGGCTGTGGCGTCGTCGCCGAATGCGTCGGAACCGTCGCCAGCCGTGTTCCCGTCGGTCGAATTCGAGTCGCCGCCGTCTCCATTCCGAACGCCCGAGCAAGCGACCAGCGTCGAGAATCCCAACAGAGCGAACACGAACGCCGCCGCGCGAAATCCTCGTGGACCCATGGCGCTGAACGGTACCACCGTTTCCGTTTCCACGGCGCAGGGCGCCCGATCCGCTACACTCCGGCCGCGCAATGCGGTGGCTCGTTCCGGGGATGATCGCTGCCACGCTGGCCTTCGGATGCCGCGGACCGCGCCGCCGCACGCCGGTGCCGACAGCTCCCGACGACGAAGATCCGCGACCGGCTCCGCTGGCTGCACCGCCTCCGCGAGCGCCCGCATGCGAACGCCTTCCGCCCGAGTGGCGCGTCGCGCCCGCGCCCGGAATCAGCATTCCCGCACAGGCAATCGACGGCGTCACCGTCGTTCGCGCGGCGGCTGGCGATTACGTCGCATGGCTGGATCGAACGACGCGGTCGCTCGTCTTGTCCCCGCCGCACGGACCGACCGTCCATCGCGAGCTTCCCGCAGTCGAATTGACGGGGCCCGAGGTGTTGTCGGTCGAGCCGAACATTCTTGTCGCCACGGCCGCGATGTCTCCAGAGCGCCGAAGCCATCGAGTCGAACGGGTCCGCGCGGGGGCTTTCCAACTGGTTTTCGAGACAGACGAAGCGGCCGACGACGGCTTCAGCATGGCGGCCGTATCCAACGCGCGTGGTGCGTGGATCGCGTGGTCTGAACCGCGGGCCGACGGCCTCGGGGTCGTGCGAACCCAGTTCCTGCCTGCTGCGGGGCTTTCGGGTCGGCTTCCTCTGCCCGCCGCGCCGGCATTGCGCGATGTGTCACCGCCCGACCAGAACGCGAGCGACCCGGCCCTCGTGATGTTCGCGGACGGCAGCGTTGCAGTGATCTGGCTGGCGCTTGCGGCGATGGACGCGGGGTCGGCCAACCAGACGGCCACGGATCTCTGGATTCGGCGTATTCCTCCGGACGGACGCGCGATCCCGATCCCGATTCGACTGACGACTGCGTCCGCAACTCGTTTCGGAGTCTCGGGCATCGCGCGGGACGGGGCGGTCTGGATCACGTATCGGGTCGCGGGAGACGCGGAGGGCGAGTCGCTCGGCGACGGTGGAAACGTTGCCGTATTGCGCCTCGACGCCGACCTGCGCGGGACGCGCGCGGCGACGGTTGTCACCGACCCAAACGCCGTGCCGACAGGCGTTTCCCAGATTGTGACCGCGGGGCCCGAGACGTGGATCTTCTGGGCCGAGCGCCGCGGCGAGGCAATCGTCACGCTCCGGCGGGCGCTCTCCGCGGACGGCGGGGCGCTTGGGGCCAGCCTGATCGAGGCGGCGTTCGACGGGGACGTTCCCGACGGCGGCGACCTCCGTTCGGGGCTCTACGCCGCGGTCCGTGGTTCCCACGGCGAACCGGGTGTCGCACGCTGGCGATGTCCTTGAAGCTTCGCTATGCTCGGCCGTCGCGTCCTACGACCGTCGGAGCGGTCCCAGCGGGGAGCGCGAGCTTTCACCCCATTACAGGGGCGGATCGAGGTCCGCCTCCCACGAGAACTGACGCCATGCTCCCGTCCATTCCGATGACGCCCCAGGGCCACACTCGGCTGAAGATCGAGCTCAAGAAGCTCAAGGAGATCGAACGCCCGACGATCATCAAGGAAATTGCCGCGGCTCGCGAGCACGGCGATTTGTCCGAAAACGCCGAGTACCACGCCGCGCGTGAGAAGCAGTCGTTCGTCGAGGGCAGGATCGACACGATCGAGGACGCCCTCGCGCGAGCGGAAGTGATCGATCCCGCGAAGCTGTCGGGTGGCAAGGTCGCGTTCGGCGCGACGGTGAAGCTCAGCAACACCGAAACGGGCGAAGAGCTCGTGTATCGACTGGTCGGCCCCGTCGAAGCCGACCTCGACGCTGGGACGATTTCGGTCGTGTCCCCGCTCGCACGATCGCTGATCGGCCGCGAAGTTGGCGACGAGGTCACCGTACGAACGCCCGGCGGCGTGCGAAGTTACGAACTGCTGGACGTCGTGTTCCGCTAGGCCGAGGCCGAGGCCCGAGTGGGAGCGTCTGGCAACGTCGGCGCACAGCGCGCCGCGCGCGGGGGAGCCTGGAGCATCGCGGGACTCGCGGCGGGCGTGGTTGGTGGCGCGCTCGACACGGTCGTTGCCGGAACGTGCGAATTCCATCGCCGCGGGTGCGCGCCCGTGCCGCGGTCTGTCGCGTTGGAAATCGGCGCGGTGTGCGCTGGCACAGTCGGTGCGCTCGCACTGGTCGCAGCGCTGTTCGACATCGCGACACGTCGTGCGTCGGTCAACCAGCGCGGGATTCTCGCAGTGGCGTTCGGCACCGCGTGCGGCATTTGGCTCGCGCGGGCGCTGCTGTGGGGCGGGGCAATTCGGCGTTCGGGCCTGCGCCCCGTCTTGATCGTGGCGACGGTGCTGGCGTTTGTCGTCGGCAGCGCGGCGCTGTTCGGTGCGCGCGAGCGCGTGGCCCGTTCGATGCGCACGGTGCCGTCGGCGTGGTCGGCGGCGTTCGCGAGCACTTCGCTCGGCGCCTACGCGGGGCACGTATTCGTGCTTCGCCGGCTGTACCCGTGGGCGCACGCATTCGCTGCCGCCATCGCGTGCATGTGTGCGATCGCAGCGGTCCGCGTACTCCAGCCGCGCATGTCTCGAGCGGCGACGATGCTGGTCCGCGCCACATTCGTCGCATTGCTGGTCGGCGCGGGCGTTGCGTCCGCGCGCGTCATGCGCTCGGAAGTGACGCGCGCGTTTGCAATGGAGCACGCCCCGATCGCCGCGTTTTCGGTGCGTGGACTTGCGCGCGTGACGCCCGCACGAACCGTCGCGAGCGTGGCACTGCGCGACGACCGGAGCGTCTCCGGGCAGAGTTTCGACTTCCGCGGGCTCGACGTCGTTCTCGTCACCGTCGATGCCCTGCGTGCCGATCGTCTCCAGGCGTATGGCGGGCCGCCCGGTCGCGCACCGACGATCGACGCCCTGGCGCGCGAGGGAATTACCTTCGACCGCGCGTATTGCACCACGCCGCACACGTCGTATTCGCTGGCATCGCTCTTCACGGGAAAATACTTCGAGCCCCTGAGCCGAATGGGCGGTCGAACGCACACGACGCTGACGCAGCGCCTGCGAGACGTGGGCTATGCGACCGCCGCGTTCTTCCCGCCGGCGGTGTTTCACGTCGACGGCGATCGACTCGGTGACTTGCGAGCGCGTGCGTTCGACTTCGAGCGATCGCGAATCTCTTGGGACCCCGCCGCGACGCGCGCGGTCGACGTCGAGCGTTGGCTCGTGGAGATTCCGGCGGCGCGTCGAGTGTTCGTGTGGGTGCACTTGTTCGAACCCCACGAACCGTACGACGCGCACGATGCGACGCGGGGGCAGTTCGGCGACGGCGCACTCGGGCGCTACGACGAAGAGATCCGCACGGCCGACGGTGCCATCACCCAGATCCGCGATGCGTTCGCGCGCCGTGCGCGTCGCGCGGTGTGGATCGTCACGGCGGACCACGGCGAGGAATTCGGCGAGCACGGCGGACGGTTCCACGGGACGACACTCTTCGACGAACAGGCGCGCGTCCCACTGATCGTGTCCGCGCCGGGCCTCCGCTCGACGCGAGTTCGCGAACCGGCGAGCCTCGTCGACGTGTTTCCGACGCTGCTCGCTGCGCTGCGACTTCCGCGACCGTCGAGACTGCGGGGACGCGACCTCGGACCGGTTGTTTTCGGTGACGCTCGAGGTGTGAGTGTGTTCGCTAGCGTTGGAACGCAGCAAATGATCGTGCGCAGTGGTCAGAAGCTCATCTGCGATGTCGCAACCGACACGTGCGAACTCTACGACCTCGTACACGACGCCGGCGAGCGCAGGAATGTGATCGACGGAAACTCGCCGTCCCTCCGCGACCTTCGGGAGCAACTCGCCGCATGGGGGGGCAGCCACGGGGTGTTCGAACTGGAGCGTGGCGGTGAGGACTTTCCCGCGGTGCTCGTGCGTGCAATGCAGGGCGACCGATCCGTCGTCTTGCAGGTCGCGGCGCTTCTCGCGGGGCCCGACACGCGCGTCGCGGCGCGTGCGGCGCGCGTTCTCGGCGATCTGCGCGCGCGCGTGCCCGAGGTTCTGGTTGCGTTGGCGCTCGCGGCAAACGGCGCGCGCATCGCGGTGCGGACGGAGGCAGCACTTTCGCTCGCGCTACTGGAAGACCCGAGGGGTGGAGACATGGCACGAACGATCCTGGCCGGCGGGAGCCCGAACGATCGTCGTCGCGCCGCGCTGGGGCTCGCGCGGCTGGGAGACCGCGACGGCGTCGACGTGTTGATCGCCGCGGTTCGCGACCCGGCTGCAGACGCGTCGAGCGTCGACGCGTGGGTGGATGCCCTCGATGGCTTGCACGCCCCCGCCGCGACCGAACTGTGGATCGCTCTGCTCGACGACCCACGGCTCGGTCCGCGTGCCGCGCGTGCACTCGCTGGGAACCGCGACCCGCGCGTGCGGCCGGCGCTCGCACGCGCAATTGCAACGACGCCATACGAACTCACGCGGGACGCCGCGCGCGCCGCGATGCGTTGACAGGTCCCGGACGGTCGACTCGAAAGAAGTTGCGGACACTCGCGTCTTGATTCGCGCGCTCGCGCGCTGGTAGGCACGTGCGCACGACCATGGGCACACGAAAACAGACAAAGGTCACCCAACGCCCGCTGCAGATCGCCGGGAAGCTTCGCCGGGGATTCGAACGCGCGCGCGACGTTCAAATGCCCGGAATCACCGGTCGCGAACGTCCCGCCGAGGTCATGTCGACGCACTTCCCGGCGTTCGTCGGACGTCAGGTACGAACGGCATTCGAACTGCTGGGGCGCGCGATGGACGAGGACTACGTGATCTTCGCAACGCTGTCCGGCGCGATGACACCCGCCGGTCTGCACCAGTCGTGCCTAATTCCGCTCATCGAGCGGGGGTTGATCGACTGCCTCACGACGACGGGCGCGAACCTGTACCACGACGCGCATCGAATCATCGGGCATCGGATCCGCGAGATCGATCCGAACGCGGGGGATCTGTCGTTGCGACTCGCCCGGATCATTCGGATCTACGACCTCGGGTTCTGGGAGGAGACGCTACTCGAGACCGACAAGCTGTTCAGCGCGATCTTGCTTCTGCCGGAATTCCAGCGGCGAATGACTACGCCGGAGCTTCACTACCTGCTCGGACGGCGCATCTCTCAAATCGAGAAGGCCCTTGGGGTGAAGAGTCCGTCGTTGCTCGCGACGTGCTACCGGCGCGCAGTCCCGATCTTCGTTGGCGCCGTGCAAGACGGCTCGATCTTCCTGAACGTGGTGAAGCTCAAGCGGCTGTACCCCGAGACGTTCAAGCTGGAGATCGACATCAACGATGACGTGTTCGAGATGGGTGCGATGCAGCACTTCGGTCTGCGCGGGCTGAAGAAGCGCCTGGCCGTTCTCATTCTCGGCGGCGGTGTGCCGAAGAATTACACGCTGCAAGGCGAACCGTTGCTCGATCAGATTCTTTTCGTCCCCACGGACGGGTTCGACATCGACGTGCAGTTCTGCGTCGATCCGGTCGACAACGGCGCGCTGTCGTCGTGCCCGGCGGGGGAGGGGCACACGTGGGGCAAGGTGTCGCCGGAGGGCGTTGCGCGGAGCATGTACGTTCACGCCGACGTCACGGCGGTGTTTCCTTGGGTGACGTACGCACTGTTGAGTGATTCGAAGCGCAAGCGTCCCCACCGGCGCCTGTACGACCATCGCGGACGGGCGCTCGCGGCGCTGCAGCGCGAGGTCGACCGGCGGCGCGGCGATCTCGAGGCGACGGTGGTGTCGAAGATTGTGCAGTCGTAGGAGCCCCGCCAACTCGCCGCACGTCTCATCACCGCGCACAGCGGAGTTGCATCGCGTTGAGCGCCGTTCCGTGGAGCCCCTCGGCCGACCACGCGAGAACGCCGCCCGAACGCAGCGCCGCGACGCCGACATCGCTCACCGTCCCGGTTCGTGGTGCGTCGATGCCGGGTCGCCGATCGTGTCGCGCGAATCGAACGACGCGCAGATCGCCCGATCGCGACGAAGTCGCAACCCACGCCTCGTCCTGCCACCGCGCAATCGCGAGCCCGCCGCCGCCGGCATCGATGTTCTCGGCGCCATCGATGTCCTGCAGAGCGTCGTCGAGTCGCAACACGGTCGTCTGCGACGCGCCGCGTGGGGTCCACGCAACCGCGTACCCCCACCGCACACGTTCGATGGCAAGCTGCGCAAGACTTGGCCCCGTTGCGATCACGCGCGAGCCGCGACCGTCGGCGCGGCGCACTTCGATCTCGTCCACCGTGCCCGCCGCGCGCGACGTCGCCATCGTCCCGTCGTCCGCGCGAGCCATCCAACGATCGCCGGCCGGTGCGACGATTGGGTAGCGCATTGGGTCCTGACCGGCTCGTTCCAGGGGAGCTGCGCGCCAGCCCGTGGCAGTTTGCAGCACGACGGTGACGCTGCGGCTCGTGTCGATCGCAGGCGCGAAACACACACCCGGCCCGACGGTCACGGGTCCCTGCATTGTTCGGCCCCCCCCGATCCCCACGCGCGACGCACGGCATCCGCGGAGGTCATCGGCGAACACGATCCACACACCGTCGTCGACACGAGCGACGGACGGCAGCACCGCCGACGCGGGGGGGGGGGCAAGGTCGCCCACGCCAAACGCCGGCGGACCCGCGCGCCCGTCCGCGGTCAGCCAGCGAGCCATTACGACGGCACTCCCCGACGCCGGATGCTCGATCCACGCAGCGATCGCAACATCCGCGACGCGCGCAATGGACGCGCCCTCCGCGCCGGTTTCGACGTCGGACAGACGAGTCTCCTCGCCGATCTGAAGCGCGGGACACGCGACGGCGGGTTCGTCGTCCGCGTTGCGGGCGGAACGGTGGGCGCGCGGCCGACGACACGCGGTGACCGTCGCGAGTGCGAGCCCCACGAGAACGGCCTCGCGCGAGCCGATCGACCGCATCAGAACAGTGAGGGCGCGCTGTTCTCGACCGCGCGCGCGAATTCCTGAAACGAGCGTGATTCGTTGTCGACGTCCACAGCGAGATCTTCGATCGCCGTCGCAAGTCGCTCACGGGACTCGACGCTCGGTGCGCCCTGCGCCGGCAGCATGTCGACGAGCCGCTGCAATTGTGCGAGCGCGGTTCCCAGCGATTCGAGACGATCGCGCTCGCGCGTGCGGGTCGGCCCGTCGCCGCCGGGCGGTCGCAACAGGTCGCCCGCGAAGTCCATCGGCGACACGACCAGTTCCGTCAGCACCGCGCCGCGGCACGTCGCGAACGCGCTCGGCATGCGTCCCGCGCGCACTTCACTCGATACGTGTCGAATCGCGTCGGCGGTCGCGCCGCCGAAACAGCGCTCGAAGCGCCGCGTGATCTTGCGCTCGTGACGCGCAGTGCGATCCGCCGCCCAGCGTCGATACGGATTGTGCGTCCGCCGCCACCACCAGAGTCCACCGGCGGCCGCAGCCGCCAACAGAAGTGCGACGAGGAGGACCTTGATCCAGCCGCTCATACCGGTCGGCGCGTCGGCCGTCGCCGTTGCCTCTGCGGCAGCCGTGGAACCCGCGCGTCGTGCGTTCTTTGCCATCGCGTCGACGCGGGACGCTAGAGCATGCTTCGGGCCGACGCCAGCGTTTCGACGATCGATCCTTGCGGTCCCGGGTTCGCCGCGCTACGGTCTGCTTCGCGTTCGCCGCCCCGGGTGGTCCGGATCAGCGTTTCGAACGTGGAAATTGCAAGCGTCGACTCTGGCTCGCTCCGCGTTCGCGCGAAGTGAGGCCCTGCCCGGGCACCAGAACGATGTTTGCTTCGACAAGGAAGTTACGATGACGTTTACCGAGGCTGCGGAAGCCGTCCTGCGCAAGGCAGGCAAACCCCTCCATTACAAGAAAATCACGCAATTCGCGATCGAGCAGAACCTGCTCTCCCACGTGGGGAAGACCCCCGAAGTGACGATGTCTACGCGGCTCGCGACCGTCGTGAAGAAAGACCGCGGCGATGCACCGATTCTTCGCGTGAAGCCCGGCGTGTTCGGCCTGCGGGACTGGGGCGAGAACCAGACGTCCGACGAGCCCGACGACGACGAGCCGGCGCTGGCGGAAGAGGGTGGGGACGACTCGGAGACGCCGCGCAACGCAGATGAAGCAGCCGAAGACGCGCGCGAAGTGACGCCGGAAGAGCGTGAGCGCACGCAGCGACTGGCAGCCGCGTCGCAGTTGTTCCCCGTCGAAGACGACGACGACATGCCCGTGATGGGCGAGCGACCTGCGCCCCCGGCGCCCGCGCCACGCGAGGGTGCCGCAGCGGCGGGAACGAACGGTGGTGCGGCCGCAGGAGCCGCGCAGGGGGAGGGTGGACGCCGGCGTCGCCGACGTCGTCGTCGCGGGCGCGGCGGTGAACGCGTGGAGGGCGCAACGGGAACGTTGCCGCTCGACGGCACCGGAGGCGAGAACGAATTCGTCGATGAAGGCGAAGAGGGCGACGAGGAAGACGACGGTGACGAGCTGCTCACGCCCGCGCAAGCGGGTGGCGACGCGGCCGGCCCAGAGGGTCAATCGGCGGCGCTCGGTGGCACCGGCGCCGACGGCGACGTGTCCAGCGGCGAGAGTGCGCGCGAGGGTGGCGCGGAAGGCGCGCGTGAGCCCCGCAGGGATCACCGCCGCGAGCGGCGCGATGAACGTCCGGACGATCGTCGGCTCGACGAAACGCGCGAGGAAACGGGCCGGGATGCTGCGGACCTCGTGGTGTGGATGTTGGGGCGACGCGAGGATCGATCGCCCGTGACGATGCGTGCCCTGGTCGACGAGGGACTGCGGATCGGTCGAATGTCCGGCGACTCCGGCGTGCTCGTCGCAGCGTACACGGCGGCGGTTCGAGCGGACGACGCGCGCCGGGAGTCCCGCGGCGAACGACCGCGACTGCGCATCGCGACAGGCCGGGTGGGTCTGATCGACTGGGCGATCGGCCCCGAGTTGGTGCGCGCCGAAGCGGACGCGCTCGTGAGCCTCGAACGGTTGCGGGACACCGCGCGGCGGCAGGTCGTGCGGCGACTGAACGAATTGCCCCAGCCTGCGTTCGTCGAGTTGCTCGTGATGCTTCTCGAGCGCACGGGCGTCAGTTCACTTCGCGTGACCCGCCGTCCGGGACTGCCGCAGGGCGAGATTCATTTGGCGGGCATCGCTCGCAAGGCCGGCGAGGAACTGAAGGTTGCCGTCGTGCTGAAACGCGGCGGCGAAATCGGTCGCGAACGTGTGATCGAAATGCGCGGATCGCTGCATCACTACGGCCCGGCGCTGTCTGCATGGATGCTGACCACCGGCAACGTGCTCTCGGGCGCGCGCGAAGAAGCAGCGCAAGTCGGAGCACCCGTCGTGAACTTGGTGGACGCGCAGGCCGTCGGGCGCTTGCTCGACGAGCACGCAATCGGCATCAAACACGCACGAGTCGCCGTTCCCTACGTCGACTTCGATCTATTCGACACGCTGCGGAGCGGGGGGTAGATGTCTCAGTAGCAACCGCGCATGCAGTCGCGGTACGTGTTGTCGCACTGCGCGACGCACGCGGCCTGCGATCGGCACGGTGTATTGCAGCTGCTCCACGATCCGCGGCAACTGCCCGCGCACGTCTGACCCGGTGGCAACGAGTTCGCTCCGCCACCGGGTGCCGTGCCGTTTCCGTCCGAGGGCTGCTGCGCTCCGACATTGGGGTCCCCGCCCGGCTGCCCACCTCCGGCGATGGGAACCCCGTTCGCCGTCGGCGTTCCGAACGTCACGTTCGGATTGTTCGGCGCACCGTTCGCCGTGCCTGACACGCCGACGTTCGCGTTGGCGGCAACCTGTGCGTTGGCGTTCGGCGCCCCCATCGGGCGCGGGTCCTGCGGCGCGCCGCCCGACGATGGCGCACCGGGGGGCCGGCGAATCTCGGCGAGTCGAGTGTTCGCATACTGCGCGCGATCCGCGCCTGCCGCGTTGCCGTACGACCCCTGCCAGCTCGTCCAGCACGCCCCGCGGTCGTCGTTGCTCGTTCCGGGATCGCGATCGAGGGCGTAGCAGCGTTCCCATTCGACCTGGCCGTCCGCCATGGTCCGAAGATTGGGCCCGCACGCGGCGATCACGGCCGTCATCGCGCCGATCGCCGCCCACCACGAAGCCCGCGCCATTCCCGTCCGCATGCGGCATGATACCACCGCCGTGCGATCGGATACCCCAAACGCCCCCAACAACGCCGCAACCGCGTCCGCTCTGCGAGCCACGGCGGCCACGGTGGACTTCGAGGGCTGGGGACGGTTCGTGTTCGCCTGGAGCGACGCGGGTCTCATTTTGCTCGGCCTTCCCAATCGACCGGCCGGCGAGCACCTGGGGCAGCTCGCCGCGCGCGGCGTCGTGATCGATTCTACGTCGGAAGTGCCCGAGAAATTCCGCGCCGCGCTCCGGGCGTACGTCGACGGCGATCCGGGCCCACTCGCGGCGCTTCCGGTCGACGAGCCCGGGACGGAATTCCAACAGCGCGTCTGGTCCGCGCTTCGGACGATTCCGGCGGGCGAAACACGGACCTACGGACGAGTCGCGCGGGACGTCGGGAAGCCAGGCGCCGCGCACGCCGTCGGCAGCGCGTGCAGCGCGAATCTCGCGATGATCGCCATCCCCTGCCACCGCGTGTTGACCCAAAGCGGTCGCATCGGCGGGTACGCCGGCGGCCTGAAATGGAAGCAGCGCCTGCTCGAGCACGAAGCGCGCATCGCTTCACGGCGCGGGTGAAGACTCTTCGCAGAGTCAGAGAACAGGAAGACACTGAGGCGGGAAGTTTGGGGATAGTTCGAACGTCGGAACGGGCGGGCCGGTCTCCATCGTGCTCGTGCTCGTGCTCGCGCTCGGAGCGTTCCCCCGCGCACCGCGTCCTACTCCCCGCGCACCGCGATCACCGCGAGTTTCAGCCGCTCCACCCGCGCCCGCGACGCGTCGAGGTCCGCGCGCGCCTGCGTCACCGTCTCCGCCGGCGCCCGCGCGACAAACGCGTCGTTCGCGAGCTGTTTCTCGAGTCGCTCGACGTCTTTGCCCGCTTTCGCGATCTCGCGCTCGAGCCGCGCCGCCTCAACGGCCGGATCGATCAGCCCCTCGAGCGGCACGATCACTTCGATCTCGCCCACCACTGCGTACCCCACGCCCGCAGGTCGCGTCGTCGACGCTTCCTCGACGTGAACCTCGCGCGCGATCGCAAGCGCGCCAATCGCGTCCGCGTACGCGTGCACGAGTGCGCGATGCCCCGCGTTTGCGCTTCGCACGCGTACATTGATCGGCTCTTTGGGCTTGATTCCCAGTTCGCCGCGGATGTTTCGCACCGCCACGATCACGGCTTGCAGCACTTCCATCGTGCGCTCCGCGTCGGTATCGCGGGGCACATCGCCGGCCGCGGGAAACGGTGCAACCATGATGAACGCCGCGGGGCCTCCCGGCGTTCGCCGCGCGCGCAGTCCCGCGGGAAGCTTCTGCCAGACTTCCTCCGTGAGAAACGGCATGAACGGATGCAGCAACCGCAGCGCGGTTTCCAGGCACGTGCCGAGCGTTCGTCGCGCGCTGTCCTTCGCGGCTTCGTCGTCGCTCGCAAACACGGTCTTGGTCAGTTCCAAGTACCAGTCGCACAGCTCGTCCCAGATGAACCGTCGAATGGCGCCCGTGGACTCGTCGAGCCGAAACTCCTCGAAGCCCCGCTGGACATCGTCGATGCTCGCGGCCAGACGAGACAGAATCCATCGATCGGCAAGCGCCAGCTTCGCGAATTCGGGGCGCAGTACGTCGGACGCCGAGTCCAAGTCCTGCAGCGGCTCGAGGTAGGGGAGGGTGAACCGCGCCGCGTTCCAGATCTTGTTGGCGAAATTTCGCGCCCGGTCGATCTGCCGCAGATGCAGGTGGATTCGCTTCGCCTGCGGAGGATTGGTCCCCAGGTAGAACCGCACGGCGTCTGCGCCGAACGCGGGAAATCCGCTGCCCATCTCGGCCACGGCGGGGTAGCAGCGCTTGAACTTCTTTAGCGCGTCCTCCTTCGGCGTGCCCTTCATCGACGCGTGTTCGACGAGAACGTCCATCGAAGCGCCGTGAATCAGATCCAGCGGATCGATCACGTTGCCTTTCACCTTGGACATCTTCTCGCCGTTTTCGTCGCAGATCATTCCGTGCAGCAGCACACGGCGAAACGGCACGTCCTTCATGAAGTGCAGGCCGAACATCATCATCCGGGCCACCCAGAAGAAGATGATGTCGTAACCAGTCTCCATGACACTTGTCGGGTAGAAGGTCCGCAGCGCAGCCGTCTCGTCGGGCCAACCCAACGTCGACATCGGCCAGAGCGCCGCGGAAAACCACGTGTCCAGTACGTCGGGATCTTGCGTGATGTCCGTCGATTGGCAGTGACCGCAGGCTGTCGGCGTCTCGCGCGCGACGGTGGGTTCGCCACACGCGGCGCAGTTCCAGACCGGCACTTGATGCCCCCACCAGAGTTGTCGCGAGATGCACCAGTCCTGGATGTTGGTCATCCAGTGCATGTACGTCTTGGTCCACTCGGTCGGAGTGAACGTCGTGCGACCGTCTTCGACTGCGGCAATCGCGGCCCGGGCGAGGGGTTCGGTCTTCACGTACCACTGCCGTGACAGCATCGGCTCGAGGACGTCCGCCGGGCGCGAGCACCGGCCGATCGACATTTGGTGGGGTTTGGCCCCCCTCGCCAGGCCTCGCTCGTCCAGCGCCCGCTTGTTGGCGTTGCGCGTGGCGAACCGGTCCTTGCCCGCGAATTCGGCGCCGTGGGCGTTCACCGTTCCGTCCGGCCCAAAGATCTCGATGCTCTCGAGCCCGTGCCGCTTGCCGGTTTCGAAGTCGTTGAAGTCGTGGGCGGGGGTGACCTTGACGGCGCCCGTGCCGAACTTCGGATCCACGAGCACGGCATCCGCGATGATTGGAATCGTCCGGTCGGCGAACGGTGCCCGAACGCGCTTCCCGATCAACGCCTGGTACCGCGGATCGTCGGGGTGAACGGCCACCGCGGTGTCGCCAAGGATCGTCTCGGGCCGCGTGGTGGCCACGACGATTTCGCCCGCGCCATCTTCGAGCAAATACGCGAATGAAAACAACTCTCCGGAGGCATTTTCCTCACGGTCTACTTCCAGATCAGAGATCACCGTTCGACAACTCACGCACCAGTTCACGAGTCGGTTCGCGCGATAGATCAACCCTTCGTCGTAAAGCCGCACAAACGCTTCACGAACGGCCCGAGACATCTCGGGGTCCATCGTGAATTTCTCCCGCGACCAGTCGAGCGAGCTGCCGAGCACCTTGAGCTGCTCGCTGATCCGTCCGCCGGACTCGGCCTTCCACTTCCAGACCCGCTCGATGAACTTCTCGCGACCGAGCGCGTGGCGATCCGTACCGTCGAGCTTCAAGAGGCGTTCGACCACGACCTGCGTTGCGATGCCGGCGTGGTCCATGCCCGGGAGCCACAGCGCGTTGCGGCCGGACATGCGCTGCCAGCGCGTGAGCGAGTCTTGAATCGTATTCGTCAGCGCGTGGCCCATGTGAAGTGACCCGGTCACGTTCGGGGGTGGGATGACGATGCAGAACGCGTCCGCGGGCTCGGACGTATCGCGGGCGGCGAAAAGGTTCTCGGACAGCCAGCGTGCGTACCAGCGGGTCTCGACTTCGGACGGGTCGTAGGACTTCGACAGGGGTTCGCTCATAGTCGTTTCGCGGGTCTTATAGTGGTCGCAGGTTGATAACCACCGCAAACGGTCCATCATGCGGCCATGAGTGCAACGCTGAGTCTCACTGTCCGGCGCGTAATCGACGCTCCGCCCGAGCGTCTATTCGAAGCCTGGACCACAGCGTCGCGGCTTCAGTCTTGGTGGGGACCTCCCGGTGTGCGGTGCACCCACGCGGAGGTCGACGCCAGAACGGGGGGCCGATTTCGAATCGCCAACGAGCTTCCCGACGGGCGAATGGTCTGGATTGCGGGGCAGTTTCGAGCAGTGGACCCGGCGCGGCGCCTCGAGTTCACGTGGAAGCTGGACCCGGGCGGCGCCGACGCGGAGCTGGTGAGCGTTCGGTTCGAGCAGCAGGGTGGACAGACGGAGGTCACCGTCACGCACGACGGAATCTTGGACGAGACGGGTCGCACCGGGCACGAGCAGGGGTGGGCCGGCTGCCTGGAGGGGCTCGCGTCGTACGTCCGAGACGCGACGCGGCGGACGGCGTAACGGGGAATTGCGCGTCCGGCGGCGAGGGCGAGCCTACTCCGCAGTGAGTCGACGGATCTCTTCGCGCAGCAGCGTCTCGGCGAGCTGCGGCACGACTTCCCATACGACGCGTTCGACAACATCGCGTGTCAGCGCGGTGACGGCGTCCACCTGAGCGGGCGACAGCCCCATGGCGGCAACTCTCTTCGCGACGTCGGACGACAACGCGCTCGCGGCGGACGGAGCGCCGTCACTCATCGTCCCAGACTTCTGTGCGAGTTCTGCGAGCGTCCCGTGGTCGACGGACATTTCGTCGTCGGGCTCGATCGTCATTTCGATGGAGCCGGAGTCCGCGTGTCGAGGCCCGGCGGAGCCCACGTTGGGGGCGGCGATCGACGAGGGCGGAACGAAAACCTGCGTCCGGTGCGATGCGCCGGGGGCATTCGACGAGCCGACGGCGCCAACGCCAGCAGACGACGGTGGGCGGGTGGGCTCGGCCGGAGGCGGCGGTGGCGCGATGATCGGTTTGGGCGTCGATTGGGCGCCGACGGCGGCGGTAGCGCGTGGGGCAGTCGGCGGGCCCGGTTCTGCCGGGCGGGGCGGAAACGCCGCCGGAGCGGGCGCGGCTGGAGGTGCCGCAGCGGCCGAGGGCGATGGTGCGGCGCCGCCCATCGTGAATCCGCTCTTGATCTTGTCGATGGCTACTTGCGTCTCGAACGGCTTGGCAAGCGTGCCGTCCGCACCGCACTCGCGGGCTTTCGCGTCGTCGAGAGGCGAGTGGTCGCTGTAAAGCAACATGACGGGTACGCCACGAAGCGCACCGTCGGCCTTGATCGAACGGCACAGCTCGTAGCCGCTCCGTCCGTCGAGGTTGGCGTCGACGATCACGAGCGCCGGGTGCGCCTCGCGGGCGCGGCCCATGACCGAATCGCCGCCGTCGTGCGTCACGACCGTGACGTCCTCACCGGCGAAAGTCATCTCGAACACTTTGCGCATCGTGGCGCTGTCATCGACCACGAACAGCGTTTTCGGCACGGCGGAGCCTCCCTGCGCGGGTGCGACTGCACGCGACATCCATTCGCGTGCTCAACGTGCGTTGTACGGTTCCACGCGGAAATCTGTCAAGAAAGTGTGCAATCGGGTTGCGGGAATCCCGATCGCGGTGCCGAAGCGGGCGGGACCGAGGGAACGGGCGCGAGCATGCTACGTTCGCGGAGTGATTCGCGTGAGTGCGAGCCCTTTCGCCGATCGATTCGTGATCGGAGAGCGCGTGGGGCGGGGCGCTTTCGGTGAAGTACTGCGGGGCGTCGATCGCGAGAACGGGGGGCCGGTTGCAATCAAGCGGCTCCGGGAAACGGATCCGGATCCGGCAACGCTCGAACGATTCGACCGGGAGGCGCGCATGCTGCAGCGCATCGAGCACCCGAACGTCGTCGGGTTCGTCGCGCAGGGCATCGATGCAACGGGTCGACCCTGCGTCGCGCTCGAGTGGCTCGAAGGCAGCGACCTCGGCTCGGCGATGCGGCGCGAAGCGTTTTCGATCGCCGCAGCCGTCGACGTCGGCCGTCAGGTCGCGCGCGGGCTGCAAGCGTTGCACGACGAAGGCATCGTGCACCGCGACGTCAAACCGTCCAACGTCTTCCTTGCGGACCAGCGAAACGGTGGGCGCGTCGTGAAGCTCATGGATCTCGGTGTCGCGCGGGCGACGTTCGAGCACGCCATGACCGTCGACGGGTACGTGATCGGCACGCCGGCATACATGTCCCCCGAACAAGCGCGCGGCGACACGGAAATCACGCCGATGGCGGACGTGTTCTCGCTCGGGGCGATGCTGTACGAACTGCTCACGGGCAAGCGACCGTTCAGTGCAGCGGACGTCTTCGCAGTGCTTGCGAAGATCGTTCTCGAAACACCGCGCGAAGTCCGCGCGATCGCGCCGGACGTTCCGGAGGCTCTCGCGGCCATCGTGCGTCGCGCCATGACAAAAGTGCCGGCAGCGCGGTGGCCCAGCGCCGCGGCGCTCGCGAACGCACTCGACGGCGTCACGTCGGTGCGAAACGGCGTGCCCACGCCGTCGTCACCCGTCGCTCCGATCGCGGTGGAGGACGAGCGCGATGACCCTACGTGGGCCGATATCTCGGGTGAGCGCCGCGCCGTGACGTTGGTGTTTGTTCGGATGCGGTCCCGCGCGGCCGCCACGGCGCTTCTTCCGACGTTCGACGCGCTCGTCACGTCGCAGGGCGGCGAGGCCTACCACCTCCGCGACCGCGCGCTCGTCGCGGTCTTCGGCACACAACAGGCCTCGGGAGACGAAGCGCTCCGCGGCGCCCACGTAGCGCTCGCGGTGCGAGCGGCCGACGGTACCGCGCGAATCGCACTGGCGACCAGCTTGCTCGCGTCGGGCAGCGTCGGCCCGCCCGGACCGGCGATCGAGCGCGCGGCCGCGGCGATCGGTCGAGCGGACGAGGGCATCGTCGCAGACGAGGTCACTGCGCGGCTTCTCGTCGGGCGGTTCGTGCTCGAGTCCCGCGAGGGTTCGGTGCTGCTGGCACGCCCGCTCGCGCTCGACGACGATCCACCGCCCGTGGCCGGCCGCGTCACTTCGACCACCGGTCGCGACGAGCAACTCTTACAGCTTCGCTCGCTGTTCGACGAGTGCGTCGAACGCTCCGATCGTCGAAGCGTCGCGATCGACGGCGACGCAGGGATCGGCAAGTCGCGATTGCGGCACGAGTTCATTCGCACTCTGCGACGACTACCCGAAGACGCCCGGCCCATCGTATGGCTTTCGCGCGGTGACCCGCTCGCCACGCGCTCACCGTTGGGACTGATCGCACAGTTGCTTCGCGCCGCAGTGGGAATCCGCGCAGGGGAACTACCGAGGGCACAACGCGCGCGGCTGCTCGAGCACTTGTCCGTTCGCTTGAAGCCGGATCCTGCCCAGCGCTCCGCTGCGTTCCTCGCCGACGTGCTTGGAATCGGGGTCGACGGTTCGACGGACGCCGCGGTGGCGGCCGCTCGCGGAAGTCCCGCGCTCGCGGGCGACTACGTACGCGGGGCGTTCGAAGCGCTGCTGCGCGCACATGCAACCAATCGCCCGGTCGTGATCGTGCTCGAAGACCTTCAATGGGCCGATCCGCCGAGTCTCGGATGCATCGATGCATCGCTCGCGAGCGTTCGAGGCGTGCCGTGGGTGCTCGTGATGCTGGGCCGGACGGAAATCGTGCCGACACTCGAGTCACGGTTCGCGGGGCGTGGTGTCGGGCGGATGCACTTGGCAGAGTTGCGGCCCGATGCGTGCGCCGCGATTGCAGCGCAGGTACTCGGGTCGCATGTCGACACCGCGCGGGTGCGAAGTGTCGTCGACCGCGCCGGCGGCAACGCGTTCTACCTCGAGGAACTTCTGCGAAGCGTGATCGACGGTCGTGCCGGCGTTCTGCCCGAAACGATCCTCGGCATCGCCCAGTCTCGACTTGACGCACTCTCGCCGGCGGCTCGCGTGTTGACGCGATCGGCGAGCGTGTTCGGCCGCGCGTTCTGGCGCACCGGGCTTCGCAACCTCGCGCTCTCGATGCAGGAAGCGCCGTTCGACGCCGCGCTCGGCGAGATGTTGCGCGCGGAAATCGTCGTCGCGCGCAGCGCTTCGCAGATCGATGGGCAGTCCGAGCATGCGTTCCTGCAGTCCATGGTGCGCGACGCCGCGTACGAGTCGCTGCATCCTGGTGATCGCGAACGACTGCACGGAGCCGTCGCCGCGTGGCTCGAACGAGTCGGCGCGCCGGATGACGGAGTGCTCGCGGAGCACTTCGAGCGCGCCGGGCACGCAGACCGGGCGGTCCCGATCTATCTTCGCGTCGCGAGACGCACGCTCGAGGGCGGCGACCCCACCGGGGCGATTGCGTACGCCGACCGGGCCGTGGCCGCAGGCGCCGTGGGCGCCGCGCTTGGCCAGGCGCGCGTGATCTGTGCCGAAGCGCTCACGTCCGTTGGCAACCCGCCGTTGATCGCCGAACGAGCGCGCGAGGCGATGCAACTGCTACCGCGCGGATCGATCGAGTGGTTCCAGGCTGCGGGACTTCACGCGCGCTCGCTCGGGCAACTCGGTTCGCTCGACGCCTTCGAAGCGGTGGCTGAAGACATTCTCGCAGCACCACACGCGCCGGGCGCTGCGGCGACGTTTGCAGGCGCCGTGACACGTGTGTGTTCGCACTTGATCATGGTGGGTCGTTGCGATCGTGGCTCGGCGTACCACGACGAGGCCGAGCGATTCATCACGGACCAAGACCGCGCCAATCCGCACGTGCGCGGCGCGCTGCACTCGACGCGGGCGCGAGTCATGCGATACCGGGGGGACTTGCAGGGCTTTCTCGACGAGTGGCGCGCAGCCGCGGATGCGTTCGAACGCGCGGGAGATCTTCGTTCGAGCGCGATCCCATGGGTCAACGCGGCGTTTGCACTGCTCGAAATCGGCGAAAACGAGGAGGCGATCGCGGTGTTGCGGCGGGCCGACGATCTGGGCGAGCGCTTGCGAATGGGCAACGTGCGTTCGGCCGCCCTGAACAACCTCGGCCTCGCGCTCGCGCGGGCCGGGCGCCACTCCGAAGGTCTCGAAGTCGAGCGACGTGCGCTCGCGTTCTGTTTGGCACTTGGTGATCGGCGTCTCGCTGCGAGTTCGCGGAGCTACATCGCAGCGATCCTGGAGATGACCGGTGACCTCCAAGCCGCGCTCGCAGCGGCCACCGCGGGGGCCGAGAGCGCAGGCGAATTTGCTCCGATCCGCGCGGGTGCGCTCGCGACGCTCGCGAAGATCCAGCTAGCGCTGGGGCGGCCCGACGAGGCCCTTGCAACGGCGAGTGACGCCGCGGAGTTGCGCGCCCACATCGACGTCGTCGTCGACGATGACGCGGGGCTGACGCTCGTTCTCGCAAAGGCGCTGGCTGCGGCAGGCCGCTTCGACGAGGCGAAGACGATGATCCACGCGGGGCGCGCGCGTCTCCTCGCGCGGGCCGACACGCTTCACGACTCGCGGCTCCGCGAACGGTTTCTCTCGGTGACCGATCACGCCGAGACCCTCCGCGTCGCCGAGGCGTGGTAGAAAATCGCGCATGGCCCACCGCGATGCACTCGACGCTGCACTCGCGCGCGTCCAAGCGCTCGAGTCTCAAATCGCGGAACTCGCTGCAGCGCGGCCCGCCGCGGACGAACTTGCGCGAATGCGAGACGAACGCGACGACTACGCGCGCAAGGCCGAAGCGCTGCAGCGCTTGCTCGATCGGGTTGCGCGTACGCGAGCATCCGGACAGACGGAGCCGCCCACGTTGTACGAGTACAACCGTCAGTTCGCGCCGATGGTCTTCACGGAGGACCCCGCGCGGGAGCGCAGGTGGTCGGGCGTTCGCTGTCCAATGTGCTTCGCGGTCGGCGAAAGCGCCGAGATGTTTCGCGGCATGGGCGGGATACACATCGGCAGCCAACTCGTGCCGGCGATTTGCCCGCGCTGCGGTTTCATCGGGCACGTCCGCGACGGCAGTCCGTGACGGCGCACGACGCATCCGTCACAGTGTGCGTATCTCGACGTGCTCGCCGTACACGCGCCGCAACGCGTCGGTGATCTCGCCGACGGTGCATCGTGCTTCGACCGCGCGAACGATCGCAGGCATCACGTTTTGATCGGCACGCGCCGCACGTTCGACCTCCGCCAGCGTTGCCGCCGCCGTCGTCGCGTCTCGTCGCGCTCTCGTCGCCCGCACGCGTTCGACCTGCTCGCGCTCGAGCGCGGGATCGATGCGCAGGACGGGTACGGGCTCCGTGTCGCCGGTGTGAACGTTCACGCCAACGATCGGCCGGTCACCTCGCTCGATCTGCATCTGGTATCGAAAGCTCGAATCCTGGATCTCGCGTTGGACGTAGCCCTGCTCGATCGCGGGCACCATCCCGCCGAGCGCGTCGACCCGCTCGATGTAGGCCCGCGCCGCGTCGTACACTCGCTTCGTGAGCGCCTCGATGGCGTACGACCCACCCAGCGGGTCGACGGTGTCCGCAGCGCCGCTCTCGCTCGCGATGACTTGCTGCGTGCGCAACGCGAGCGTCGCGCTCTTCTCGGTCGGCAGCCCGAGGGCCTCGTCGTAGCTGTTGGTGTGCAGCGACTGACACCCCCCCAGCACCGCCGCGAGCGCCTGGATCGTCACGCGCGGGACGTTGTTCAGCGGCTGCTGCGCCGTGAGTGTCGAGCCGCAGGTCTGTACGTGGAACTTCAGCGCGCGGCTGCGTGCAGAGCGCAGACCGAATCGCTCGGACATCAAGTCCGACCACAGGCGGCGCGCGGCGCGGAACTTGGCAACCTCTTCGAGCAAGTGGTTGTGAACGCCGAAAAAGAACGACAGTTGCGCAGTGAATCGCTCGGGATCGACGCCCGCGTGCTGCGCGGTCTTGACGTATTCGATGCCATTCGCAAGCGTAAACGCAACTTCCTGCGCCGCGTCGCACCCGGCCTCGCGCATGTGATAGCCGGAAACGGAAATTGCGTTCCAGTGCGGAACTTCGGTTGCGGCCCACGCAAAGATGTCCCCCGTAATTTTCAGAGACTGCCGCGGCGGAAACACGTACGTGCCGCGGGCGATGTACTCTTTGAGCAGGTCGTTCTGGATCGTACCGCGCAACGGAGCAGGGTCGATTCCGCGCGATTTCGCAACGGCGACGTACAACGCGAGAAGGATTCCGGCGGTCGAGTTGATGGTCATCGATGTCGACACGTCGGCGAGGGGCAAGCCGTCGAGAAGCGTCTCCATGTCGTCGATGGAATCGATCGCGACGCCGACCTTTCCGACTTCGCCGAGGGACATCGGGTGGTCGCTGTCGCGTCCCATTTGCGTGGGAAGATCGAAGGCCACGCTCAGGCCGGTCTGGCCCTTGGAAAGTAGCAGCTTGTATCGCTCGTTCGACGCGCGCGCGCTGCCGAAGCCCGCGTACTGCCGCATCGTCCAGAGCCGTCCGCGGTACATGTTGGGCTGAACCCCACGGACAAATGGCGGTTCGCCGGGGAACCCGAGGTCCACCGTCGGGTCGAAGCCTTCGAGCGACTCGGGCCCGTACAGCGTTTCCGTATCGTCCCCGTTCGTGAGAAGCCCCGCGTGCGCGCGTGGCGGGTTCTTCTTCTCCGTCGGCTCGAGGACCGTCGCGCGCCATCGCGCGTGCGCTTCGTCGTATCGACCGTCGCCCATCTCGGGCGGATCTACCGCGTCCCGCGTCCGTCCGCCAGCCAGCGAGCAAACGCCTCGGTCGCGGCCTCCGCGATCTCCGTCCCACGTGCGAGGGCCGTGCGTCGATCGCGAAGAGTGTCCGCGTACACGAACGCCACGACACGGCCGCGGACGACGATCGGTGCGAGCAAGACTTCTTGGGGCCGACCGCCCAGCGCCGCGCCAAGGATCATGTCGGCCGTGGAACCCGTGAGCGGCCCGATGAACGGCACGCCGCGCTCGTTGGCCTCGCGGAATACCGATTCCGACGTGATCGGAATCCACAGGTTTCGCAAGGCCTCCGGCGTGAGGCCCGGATCGAGCGCGCCCTCCGCAACCGCACCCTCCCAGCCCTGAACCACGCCTCGTTTGACGACGAAGAACGCCGCCCGCCGCGCCACCGTGGTCATTCCGCGGGCAGCGAGTTTCGCGATGGCGTCCCGGTCGGGCGCATTTTGCATTTCCGCAACGGCGTGCATCGCTTCGAGCGGAATGATCGCAGAGGGCCGTCGCGTGAGCGGGCGGCGACGCTGCAGGGGGATCGGTGCGGCGCTGTCGCGCGGCGGCGAAGAGCGCGACCGAGGTGGGATTTCGCTGGGCAGGTTGCTGCCGATCGCGGCGCCCGCGGGCGACAGTCGCGATGGCAACCCAGCTCCGCGCGGCGTCTGGGTTGCGCTCGGCGGCGAGGGCGCTTGGAGGTCGAGAGTCGTGGTCTTGACGTCGGCCTGGGCTTGGTGGCCGTACGCGGGCGTGTGGCGTCGACGACCGGTGGCCATCTCTGCGAGCGACTCCAAAGCTTCGGAGGGTAGCTTCGCCGTCTGCATCGAAAAGTCTGGAACCTCGACGGCGGGCGCGGCCGGCACGCGCATGGTGTTGCGCGGCGCTTCGGCTTGCGTGGGTACGGCCTCGAGCGCGGCCCGCATCAGTGCAATCCCCGCAGCGCGTGGCTCGACGGCACGCTGCAGGTGAAACTCCAACTCGTGAAGCGCGTGCTCGTCCGTCGGATCGACCATGGCCACGACGACGGATTCGCCCGTGTCGCCGAGCGGCACGGCCCAGAACGCGAGTTGCATTCCCGGGGGAAGCGTCGCCGCGTGGGCGCTCGGCTGAACCCGCTCGGTCGCAACGTAGCCCAGACGCGCGAAGATGCTCTCGAGCGCTTCGTCGCTCACCAGCCCGAGCGCGCGCAACGCGAGCGGCGCGGGCTCGCTGAAGGCCGCGCGACGTGCGACCACGGCGACGACTTCTTCATCGCTCAGCAAGCCGTCGGCGGACATTCGTCGTGCGAGATCGAGGGGCATCGTCGGTTCGAAGAGGGACCGCAAGCCTAGCGCACGATTTCGCCTTCCGACGAAAGTCCGGCAAAGCCCGTTGTTGCCGTTTCAATGACGTGGCAGCTTTCGTGCTCCGTGGCCACGATCCTGCACATCGAGGACGATCCGCAGAGTCTCTTGCTCGTGCGCAAGCTGTTGACGGCTGCCGGGCACAACGTGATCGAAACTTCGTCGGGCCTGGAGGGCGTGCGTCTCGCCGTCGAGCGACAGCCCGATCTCGTGCTTCTCGACATCAACATCCCCGATCTCGATGGATACGAAGTCGCGCTCTTGCTCCGCGGACGCGCGCCGGGCGTGCCGATCGTTGCGCTCACCGCCGAGGGCGATCGCGCCCAGTCGCTCGCCGTGGGGTGTGATGGCTACCTCGCGAAGCCGATCGATGTTCGCCAATTTCCGCGGCAGATTGCTGCGTATCTCGCCGGGCACCGCGAGCGTCCGGACGCGGAAGGTTCGCGCACGGGACTTCTCCGACTGCAGGGCGCGCGGATCGCGGAGCACCTCGAAGCGAAGGTTCACGAGCTTTCCGACGCCAACCAGCGGCTCGTCGACGCCGACCGGCTGCGGCGCGAGTTCTATCGCAATGTGTCGCACGAACTGGCCACGCCCCTCACGCCGATTGTCGGCTACCTCAACCTGCTGACGCGTCAGGAACTCGGACCGCTGACGACTGCACAGCGCAAAGCGCTCGGCGCGATCGAAGAATCCCTGGCACGGCTTCGCGGAACGATCGACGCCCTGCTCGACGTCACGCAGCTCGAGACCGGACGGATGCGGTTTGCGTTTGCGCCGTACGGTCTCGCCGATGTTGTCCGGCGCGTCGTCGATGCGCGGCGAGGATTCTTCGAACAAAAGCGCGTCCGCCTCGTCGCGCACGTGCCCGCGGGCGCACTGCAGGCGACGGGCGATGCCGAGCGCCTCGCGCGCGCCGTGCTCCACTTGCTCGACAACGCGCTGAAGTTCACTCCCGCCGGCGGTACCACGGCGATCGAGGTGCGCTACTCCAGCACGAGCGCCGAGATCGTGGTGTGCGACAGCGGGCCGGGCGTCCGCCCCGAACTGCTCAAGCGGATCTTCGAGCCCTTCGTGCAAGGCGACGGCTCGCCCACACGTCAGTACGGTGGCGCGGGCGTGGGACTCGCGATCGTGCGGCGCGTCGCCGAAGCCCACGGCGGCACGGTGACGGCCGCGAGTGCGACGCTGGAACCCGTGGCGGGCGAGAATCTCCCGGGGTTGCTCATGCGCGTTCAGATTTCGCGCGCGCCACGACCGCCGCTGGCGGGCACGTCCGCGTGAGCCCAACGCGGGTCGACTTCGATTCTCACGCGACGACGCCCATCGACCCCGCCGCGCGCGACGCAATGGCGAACGTATGGGCGACGCCACACGGCAATCCGTCGAGTGTTCACGCACTCGGTCGCCGCGCACGCGCATGGATCGAGGATGCGCGAGAGCAAATCGCGGCAGCGCTCCACGCGCGCCGCGACGAAATTGTCTTCACGTCGGGTGGAACGGAAGCCGTCCACCTCGCAGTTCGCGCCACCGCGGACTCTCGCGAGCCGCAGAGCATCTGGTTCGATCCGTGCGGACATCCGGCGCTCGCCGCAGCGTGCCGACTCGTCGCGAACGCGCGAGGCATCGCGTGCGAACCGATACCGATCCGACGCGGCGGCGAACCCGACCTCGATGCGCTTCGGGCGTCCATTCTCGCCGCAGGCAGGCGCGCACTGGTCGCAATTTCATGGGTACAACACGAGACGGGTGGCATCGCGCCCATTCGCGCACTGATCGACGTGGCGAACTCAGTCGAGTCCGTCTGTTTGCTCGACGGCGCACAGGCGTTCGGCAAACTCGCGGTGGATGTCGGTACGACGGGCGCGGCCGCAATCACGATGTCCGCGCACAAGATCGGCGGGCCCACGGGAGCGGGTGCGGTGTGGTTCGACGGCGCCGTGCGCATCCCGGGGCAGGGGGGGGGCGGGGGACAAGAGCGAGGTCTGCGTGCGGGGACGGAGAATGTCGCTGGAATCGTCGGTCTTGGCGCGGCGGCGGCGCACGTCGGGCGACGCGTGGACGCCATGGTGCGGGTTGGCGCAATGCGGGACACAATCGCGCGCGCGCTGCTCAGTACGCCGAGAATCGCATTGAACGGCGCCGAGCGAACGCGCGTGTCGACCGCGTTGCACGTGTCGGTCGAGGGCGCGGCGGGGGAAGAACTCGTTGCGTCGTTCGACCTCGAGGGCGTGTCCGTTTCGTCCGGGCCCGCGTGCGCGAGCGGCAAACCCGAACCGTCGGCGTCGATGCTCGCGATGTACCCCGACGAACCCTGGCGCGCGTCGAGTGCGCTGCGCATCACGCTCGGTCCCGAGAACACCAACGACGACGTCGCGCGGTTTCTCGAAGTCGCGTCGCGTGTCATCGAGCGTGTGCGGCGGTAGCGGCGTTGTGTCCGCGGGGGGAGAGCAATCGACAGGAAGACGGGGAGAGGCGAAGGTCGGAGGGGAGAGTGAGATTGGGTTCGGAGCGGAGTGCGGTTCGGAGCGGAGGTGCGCGACGATCAGATCGAGACGAGGTTCAGCCCGACGGCGCGGGCGAGCTTTCGCTGCCGGTCGTCGAACGAGAGAAACCGCCGCGCGCGCAGCTCCAGCGCGCACGCGACGTGGAGGACGTCCAGCGTGCGGGTCCCGAGTGTCGGCGTGTGGAGCACGCTCAATGCCGCACTGCGGTCGAGCGCCGCACGCCAGAGGACGTCGACCTGCTCGAGATGCCCCTGTGCGAAATCATCGTCGAGATGCTCGAACGCCTCTGCCGCACGATCGAGCGGAATCAAGCCCCGAAACGCCGCGAGCCCGATGGCATTCACGATCTCAGTTCGCCCGTGATGCGTCACGCGGAGCGGGCGTCGCTGCCGTCGGCTCCAGCGTGCCATCGCGAGGGACCCATCCTGGTGCAGGTACAACCGCGTGAGTGCGCTTGGATCGACGTAGGGCGCGTCAACGATCACCGCGCGCCTCGTCGAGAAGCGCCCGCATCGCGTCGACCGGAATGGGCTCCCGACGTTGGCGCCGGAGACGCGCCATGTAGTCCGGCGCGACGCCCTTTTTCTTCGGGACGCGTGGCAGCGCGCGAAGTGCGAACGCCGGCTCGCCGTGGTCCGTGATGACAATTTCACCAAACTGCTCGACCTTTCGCTTCACCGAACGAAAGTTCGTGCGGATCTCCCGAATGGTCGCGGTCCCTGGATTCATATGTGAAACACTAGCGTTTCACAGGAGCGCGTCAAGGCTGGGGACCGAACACGGGCGACGGGCACTGGACGTGCGGCGCGTCGTCCGCGATCGACGCGAGCAGTGGCTTCGAAGGCCCGCACCGCGCAGGACGCCGTCGCATTGCGCGTCGAGTTCTGCGGTCGTGGCGCGTATGCGTTTCCGTGCGAGTCGGGCTTGGTTCTTCGCGAGATAACCGGCCATCAGCCGCCACGCGAACGGGAAGGCCCGCCGCATGTCCGCGAACGCGTAGAACACCGCCGCTGGTTCGAATGCCGGATCGACGGCCGCGAGTCGGCGAGCGTTTTCAACCGCGGCCCGCACAGCTTCGGCATTGCAGTGGTTCACTCGACGAAATCGACGCGCGATCCAAGGGTAGCCCGCGACGATCGCCTCAGCGTCGGGAATCACGTTCGCGGCGTAGGCTCCGCCCCGTGGAGCGCGTCCAACGCCGCCAACCCTTCCAGCACTCTCGCTTCGTCGCTCGTAATTTCTCTGAGGAACAACAGCGACGGGTTGTCCGCTGGGATCTCGTCCGACTCATCGCGAGGATTCATCGTTTCTTCGATGGGGGGGATTTGCGTCACGTTGTCCATGATGCGCCGGAGCACGCCGTCCAGGCAAGCCCGGGCACGGTTATGCACTACGCTCCCTCGCGTCGTCTGGCTCTCATCCAGACGGGAAGGGTTTGGGATTGTTCGGAGGCGGTACGCTGCTGCATCGAACGCTAGATCCAACGCCTCTCGCGTAGACGGAATCCGGCGATTGTCGGCGACGGGGCGGCCTGATAGTCTGCAGATGGGGCATCGTGCATCGTCCTCGATCAGTTCTTGCCGCGATCGCTGTACTCGTTGGATGTGGGTCGGGCATGACGATCGGGGACCCGATTGATTCCGGCACGAGCGTCGACGCGCCTTCGCGTGACGCGAGCGACGCGGGTGAGTCGGGCCTTTCAATACCCGACGCGGCGTCGGACGCGAGCGCGCCCGACGGAAGGCCGGTGCAGCTGTCGCAGCGGATGCCCTGCGCCACCTCGGCGTGCTGGCTGGGGACGCGCATGCTCGGCGCGTGCGGAAGCGTGACGGTTCCGGAGGACTTCTCGACAGGGCGCTATGCCGTGCATCGGTACGCGCTCACCGTCACAGCCGGTGCGAGGGTCGCGGTGACGGTCGACTCGACCGGTGGAACTTGGAGCCCGGCGCTCATTGTCCTCGCCCCCTCGGGCGCCACGATCTACGACGGCGAGCGCGGCGCGACCGGAGGTGATGTCATCGTCGAGCCCACCGCTTCCGGACGCGGAGGAGCCACGGCGAGCGTATTCGTCACCGCGAGAGTCGACGCGTTGGTGCACGTCTTCGTCACCTCGTGGAGCGTGGTCGACAGCGGTTTCACGGGATCTGCGCCGCCGATGGATGCCCGGTACACTCTGCGGACGATGGGAAACTGTCCACTCGGTGCTTCGGTTTGTCCGGTGAGTCGCACGGCGATCACGAGCTTCGGGTCGGGCTACTTCACGGAATTCGAGAGTTCGGACCGCACGTCGCCGACGTACACGCCCTACAAGCGCGACTCCCGCACGTCGCACCACGGCTACGACATCTACGTCCCGCGGGGGACCGAAGTGGTCGCATCCCAGAGCGGGACGATCGTTCAGGTCGTGCCGACCGACACCGGCGACTGTGGCCGGACGATCAACCTCGCGACCAACTCCGGGGTGACGTTCCACTACTGCCACCTGGATCGAGTGGACGTAACGACCGGAACGGTGGTCATGGTCGGGCAGCGCCTTGGGCTGTCCGGCATGACTGGCAACGCCAACGCACCCCACGTGCATTTCGGCTATCTCAACGGAAGGGACGTCATCGGCAGCGGCCTGACCAGCGGCGGCGACCTGCGCAGCGTTGCCGTCAACGCGTACATCGACGGGTTGTGCATGTGACATCGTCTCCCCGCGCCGCATGTGAAAGTCGCTCGTGACAGCATGGGTAGCAACGACGATCCGTCCGAGACCGGGGCGCGGCCTGCGGTCACTCGCTCCATCACACGCAGCTTCCCGTTGAGCACGTTCGCCCGGCTGCACACCTGATTCCGCATCCGCCGCAGTGGTTGGTGTCGGTCAACCAATTGACGCAACCCGAAATCCCCGGGCAACAGATTGCGCCGAAGGCGCCACACGCCGGCGGATCGCACATCGTGCACGCCGCCACGCGCGTTCGCATGTCGTACACACAGTTCTGTCCGCTCGCGCATCGGGTGGCACACGCTCCGCAGTGGTTGCGGTCGGTGGTCCAGTTCACGCATCCGCTCACGCCGATGCAACAGATCGCGCCGAGCGCGCCACACGCCGCCGGATCACACATCGTGCACGCCGCCACGCGCGAGGGTGTGTCGAAGATGCAGTTTTGGCCGACCGTGCAAGCCATGCCGCAGCCACCGCAGTGATTGCGATCGGCCGTCCAGTTCACGCACCCGGAGACTCCCGGACAGCAGATCGCCCCGACGGGCGCACACGCGCTTGGAACGCACGCGCAGGCTCCGGCGGTGCAGGCAACACCCGTGACACATGCGTTGCCGCAGAGACCGCAGTTCCGTGCGTCGGTTTGGAGGTTCGCGCACGTGCCACTGCAGTTGGTCGTGGACGTCGGGCAGCTCAGTTGACACGCGCCCGAGACGCACACTCGGCCCATGGGGCATGTGTTGCCGCACGCCCCGCAATTGCGTGCGTCGCGCTGCAAGTCGGCGCACGTGCCCGCGCAGTCGGTGGTCCCCGTGGCGCACGAGGCGGCGCAGGTTCCGGCGGAACAAGAGCGTCCGGTCGGGCAAGCGTTGGCACAACGTCCGCAATTTCTCGCGTCGGTCTGTAGGTTCGCGCACACGCCGGAACACGACGTCGTGCCGGTGGGGCACGTCGACTGGCACGTTCCAGCGGCGCACACCTGCGACGAGAGGCACGCATTGCCGCAGCGCCCGCAGTGCCGAGCGTCGGTCCGCACGTCGACGCACGCGCCGCAGTTCGTGAGGCCCACCGAACACGACGTCACGCATGAGCCGCCGACGCAGCTCGCGCCCGTCGGACACGCATTGTTGCAACGACCGCAGTGTGACGTGTTCGCAGTGACGTCGACACACAGTCCCGAGCACGACTCCATGCCCATCGCACACGCGCACGCACCGTTAACGCAGTCTTGCCAGACAGGACACCGTCGGTCGCAACCGCCGCAGTGATCGCGGTTGGTTCGTCCGTCGACGCAGGACGAGCCGCACATCGTCGAAGCCGCGGGGCAGGACGCCACACACACGCCCGCGGCACAGATTCGGCCCGAAGCGCACGGCGTTGCGCACGCGCCGCAATGGCGCGTGTCCGACTGGGTGTCGACGCAATCGTCGCCGCACGTCGCACGCGACGCCGGACAGCTTCGCAGATCGACGCACTCGCCGCGCTCGTCGCATGTCCGCGCGTTCTCTTCACACCAGGCCTGCACGGTGCACGGCCCCGCGCGGCAAGGTGTGGCCGAGGGGCGCAGACATCGCGAGGACAGGAACACGCGATAGGTCTCCGTCGCGTGCGGGCGAAACCGCGCGACGACCACGCGACGGAGCGTCGTGAACGGGGCCAGGCCCTCGGTGCTGATCTGAACGGCGAGGCTCACCCACTCGTCGGCGGGCCCGGTGCGAGACGGCACGATGGCGAACGACGCGGGGAGTGTCACGTTGCCGCCGTCGGCTCCGGCGTCGGGGAACGATCGGCGGACATAGTCCGGCTGCGCGAACGGCACCGTGCCGTCGCGACCGCGTTGGACCGTCAGTTCGATACGCAACGGCGTGCCGCGCAGATCCGTGTCGATCCAGACGGTAATCTGCGTGGCGTCGTACACGCAGCCGTACGCCGCGACCGCGAGCCATCCAGCGAGCCAACGCGATGAGGCCCATCGCCGCATGCGAGAAGTCTACACACAGATACGGCCGGGCGTGCGGCAGGTCGTGACGACCGTGACGTCAGCAGGCCACGATCAACGGCCGGCGTGATCCGATCGGAACGTGCGCGTCGACGATGTCCGCTGCTCGACAGCACCGGAGCCTGACGCGCCACGCGCCATTCCACGCCGAACCCAATCCCCTCCCTCCAACCTTCCCGCCTCCCCTCCTTCCTGTGAATTCCCATTCTCCCTACGCGCCCCGCGCACCCAGCGCTTTCGCAACGTCGCGCACGTGGTACGTCACGATCATGTCGGCCCCCGCGCGCCGAATCGACGTCAGTGCCTCCAGCGCCGATCGCTCCAGATCAATCCAGCCGTTGCGCGCCGCGGCGTGAATCATCGCGTACTCGCCGGACACGTTGTACGCCGCGACCGGCACGTCGACCTCGTCTCGCACGCGCGCGATGATGTCCAGGTACGCGAGCGCAGGTTTCACCATGACAATGTCCGCGCCCTCGTCGATGTCCGCGAACACTTCGCGCAGCGCTTCCCGCGCGTTCGCAGGATCCATTTGGTAGCCCGAGCGGTCGCCGAATTTCGGCGCACAATCCGCCGCTTCGCGAAACGGCCCGTAAAACGCGCTCGCGTACTTCGCCGCGTACGAGAGAATCACCGTCTCTTCGAACCCGCTCTCGTCGAGTGACGCGCGGACGGCGCCGATTCGACCGTCCATCATGTCACTCGGCGCGACGATGTCGGCCCCCGCGCGCGCGTACGTCACTGCGATCTCGGCGAGCCGCGCGACCGTTGCATCGTTGTCGACGTCCACCGTGCCGTCGGCGCGCGTGTGGAGCACGCCGCAGTGGCCATGGTCCGTGTACTCGTCGAGACACACGTCCGCGATGAGCACGGCCGCGGGCAACGCGCCGCGAATCGCGCGCAACGCCGTGGGAACGGGCCCATCGCTCGAGGCCGCGAGCGAGCCGGCTGCGTCCTTGGTCTCGGGGATGCCAAACAGGAGCAGCCCACCGACGCCGAGCGCGTGCAGTTGTTCCGCCTCGCGAACGGCGAGGTCGACCGACAACTGCGCGTGACCCGGCATGGAGTTGATGGGAACACGACGGTCGGTTCCGAACGTGACGAACAGTGGTGCGATCAGATGCCGCATCTGCAGCGTCGTCTCACGCACGAGCGCGCGCAGGCCCGCCGTGCGACGGAGTCGGCGGCCGCGATGGACGAGAGCAAGCGGATCCGTGTCGGTCATGGCGTCGGGGGTCCGGGGCGGTCGCTGGGGCGACCTGCGCGAGCGTAGTGGGCTTCGAGCGCGTCGAGAAGCCCGGGAATGGAGTGAACACGTGCTTCGACCGTGACGGTCAGTCCGCGGCGCGTCGCGGTCTGGGAAGTGATCGGACCGATCGAGGCCACCGCGACTGGTGCGAGCAGCGCAGCGGCGTCGTCGCCGAGCGCGTCGCAGACGTGATCGACGGTCGACCCCGAAGTGAACGTCGCTGCGTCGATCCGTCCGGCGACGAGCGCCGCTCGGAACGCGTCGATGTCGCGGCCGGTCGCAGGAACGACCCGGTACGCGGCCACGACGTCCACGAGCGCTCCCGCGGCGCGCAATGCGTCGGGGAGAACCCCGCGTGCGACTTCCGCGCGGGGAACAAGCACCCGTTTGCCCGCGGCGCTCCCGAGGGTCGCGAGCGCAGTCTGCGCGACCGCCTCGCCGATGAACTCGTCGGGCACCGCATCGGCCACCACGCCGCGGGATTGCAGCGACGCCGCGGTGCCGGGGCCGATCGCGATGACCTTCGACGCGCCGAATGCCCGCGCGTCGAGGTGCGATCGCGCGAGTTCGCCGAAGAACTGCTCGACGCCGTTGGCCGACGTGAACACGACGAGATCGTACGAGGCCAATGCACGCGCGGCCGCTTCCAGCGGCGCGAGCGACGTCGGAGGCACAATTTCGATGGCGGGGAACGCCACCGGTTCGGCGCCGCGCTCCAGCAGTTCGTCGTGCAGTGCGCGAGCCTGGTGCACGGGCCGGGTGACCAGCACACGACATCCGAACAGCGGCTGCTTGTCCCACCAGCGCAGTGTGTCGCGCAGATGAACCACTTCGCCGATGACGACGAGCGCCGGCGGCGTGATCCCCGCGTCGTCCGTGCGCGCACCGATGTCTCGCAGTGTGCCCGTGACGACACGCTGTTCCGCGCGGGTGCCCCACTGGATCACGGCCACGGGAGTCTCGGGGGCGCGTCCGTGCTCGATCAGCCGATCGGTCTCTTCGCGCAGCTTGCGCACACCCATGAACAACACGATCGTCTGCGTCGCCGTCGCAAGCTTCGACCAGTCGTGTGCCGTCGTCGCCTTGTGTGCGTGCTCCGTCCCGGTGATCACCGCGAGGGACGACGCGAGTGTTCGATGCGTGAGCGAGATTCCCGCGTACGCCGTGGCGCCGAGAAACGACGACACGCCTGGGACGACTTCGAACGAAATCCCCTCGCTCGCGAGAAATTCGGCTTCTTCAGAACCGCGGCCGAACAAGAATGGATCGCCGCCCTTCAGTCGACAAACGTGCTTGCCTTCCCGCGCGTAGCGCAGCAGCAGCGCGTTGATCTCGTCCTGCGTGATGCCCTCGTGCCCCCCGCGCTTGCCGACGAACACCCGCTCGGCACTTGCGCGAACGTACGCGAGCGCTGCCGGGTGCACGAGCGCATCGAACAGCACGACGTCGGCGCGTTCGAGCGCCCGAACGGCTGCGAGCGTCAGCAGGGACGGGTCTCCGGGCCCCGCCCCTACGAGCGACACAAGCGCACGCACGGGGCGGACTGTAACGGACTGCGATCGGTTTGCCCACACGAACCGCCCAGTCGCCCCCATATCCACACGCGCACGTCGGCGATGTGCGTTTGACACCGACGCGGCGCTCCGATACTCCGCGACACCGTGCGGCGAACGCCCCGTCCGATTCTCGGTCTGATTCTCTGCATCGGCGTCGCGTGCAATCGGCACAACGCCGTTCGCGAGCCGACGAGCCCCAACGCACCCGGAACGCCGCCGCCGAACGCGCAAGTTCCGTCTGCACCGTCACGCGACGCGAGGTCCGAGCCGGTCAGCGGCGCGCACGTGATTCTTCGTCCGCCCGGACAGGATCCCGTCACCGTGCGCGTCGAGGTCATGGTCGACGAGCAGGGCCGGGCGCGGGGACTGATGTTCCGACGCGAGCTCGACGAGCTCGCCGGCATGCTGTTCGTGTTCCCGGCCCCTGAAAACCTTCGGTTCTGGATGCACAACACCTACTTGCCGCTCGACATGGTGTTCATCCGTGCCGATCGACGTGTGCTCGGTGTGGTCCGCAATGCAACGCCGATGACCGATGACACTCGCGGCGTCCCCGGCGACTCGCAGTACGTGCTCGAAGTGCGCGCGGGGTTCGCCGAGCGGCACCAAATCACCGACGGCACGCCCGTCGAGTTCGTGAACATCCCTCCCGCTGCGCCGGAGTGACCCCCGCTCGGGCGAGCCACCGGGCGACCTGCGCCGCGCAACCGCTCGTCACGACACGCGATCACTTCGCACCGTCGTGACCGAAGCGCCCACACACCACCGCGCCATCGCGCTGCTCATGGTCGTTTGCATCGCCGTCGCCGCGAGCGCGCTCTGGCATCCATCGTCGACGGCCTCGGAACGCACACGGGACGCCGGGAGGCTCGAACGGTTCGACGCGGGGCAGGGGAGTGGTGCGACCCGCGGGCCGATCGACCCCAACACGGCGAGCCTTCGCGATCTCGAGTCCCTGCCGTTCGTGGGACCCGCCCTTGCGCAGCGGATTGCGACCGAGCGCGTGCGCCGACCGTTCGTTCGGGTCGACGACCTCGGTCGTGTCCGGGGAATCGGGCCGCGCATTCTCGCGCGGCTGCGCCCGCACGTGTCGTTCACCGCGCGAACGCCGAACGCTGCGGGCGCCGGGCCCGGTTTCACAAGTCCAGCGTCAAGCGAAGCCCCGCGAGGACGCTGAGTACGTCCGACACTCGATCGCGCTGGAACAGTTGCAGCCCGTACGCGACCTGGATCGTCATTCCGACGTACCGGCTCGCGAGAATGTCGGCACCGCCGCGCACCTCGGGCCCGAGCGTGAGTCCCGTCCACCCGGGCTGCCCAAAGACGTTGGTCTGCAGTCCGATGCCGAACCACGGGACGACCGTCGTCACGTCGATTGCGTACGCGATTCCCGCTGCGAACGTTCCGCCGTGTCGAATGCCGGTGCTCGCCATCGTGGGGACCGTCGTGAGCGAATACTCGAACTGTCCGTACACTCGGAACGCATCCGTGATGTCGTACGCAACGTGAAGACCCGCCGACCCGCCTGGCCCGGCGCTGGCACCGGGCGCGAAAATGAGTGCGAAGCCGAGCGTTGGCGCGAAGTGAATCTGCCGCGCGGAGCCGAACGAATCGCGCGGCGCGATGCACGCTGCCGCGGCAAGAATCGGGACGGCGAGCGCTCGTCGCAACCGGGCGGCGTGCATGTCGCTCGTGTAGCATGAACGCGCGTGCGCGGTTGACTTAGGGGGGGTCATGTGTAGAGTCGCGCGGCTTCTGGAGGATCACGGTTTTGGCGACGAACGAGTCCGGGCGCGACGACGACGACGAGGAGAATGCCGAGGGCGACGAGCGCGACGAATCCGCGCCGCGCCCTGCTGTGCGTCGCGAATCGGATGACATCCCTGCGCAGGTGCCCGCCGACGAGCCGCGGAATCGTGCAGAGCGCCGCGCACAATCCAAGCGCGCGCGTCTGGAGGCGGGTGGTGGCCGCGCAGGCGCGGAGGCCGTCGACGCAAGGCCGGGGCGCAAGCCGCCGCCGAAGACACTGTCCGGAAAGTCCGGACTCGACGAACTTCCGTCGTGGGCGCGCAACATCGCGAACTGGATCGCATCTCGCGGCCGGACACTCGTCGTCGGCGCGTTGACGGTGCTCTTGGCGATCGGGGCGACGATTGGCTGGCGGTTTCGCGTGGAGCGGCGAGAGGCGAGCGCCGGCGCGCTGTACCGGGACGCGCTGGAGATCCAGAACGCACGCATTCGCGCGGCGGACGCACCGCCCGATCCACCGAACTCGCCGCCGCGCCGTGGCCCGACGTTTCGGGACATCGCCGCCCGCAACCGCGCTGCGCTCGCTGCGTTTCGGCGGGTCTCGGCAACCTATGGCGACACGCCGTCGGCACCGCTCGCGAGATTGTCCGAGGGCAACGCGCTCTATGCGCTGGCGCGATACGCGGAAGCTCGTCGCGTCCTCGAAGCGCTGATCGGCGTCGAGCTTGCGGGACAGGAACCGAGATTGCGCGAGCTGCTCGCGTACACGTTCGAAGCGCTCGGGAACAACGAGCGTGCACTGCAACATCTGCAGGAGCTCGGCCGAATTCAGGACGGCGCGTGGCGTGACGGGGCGGCGTATCACCAGGCGCGCGTGCTCTATCGAATGAACCAGCCGACGCGCGCGCGGGACCTGCTTCACACGATGCTCGAACGGCTGAACCGTGCGAGGCCGGACGACCCAACCGGGCCGGCGGGGCAGAGTGCGGTGTACAGCGAAGCGCAAGACCTCTTGCGAGAAGTCGCACCGGACGACCCGCTCGGTCGACGCGCCCCCACGCAAAATCGCGAAGAATTGATTCAGATGCTGCAGCGCCAGATGGGCGGACGGCTTCGAATTCCGCCCGGTGCCGGCGGAAGCGCCCCGGCCGGCGGCTCCGGCGGCGGCGCGCCCTGATGGAGCGATTTCCGCGGGCTCGCGCGGGCGCCATCGCGTGCGCCCTGGTGTTCGCGGGCTGCCTGCGACTTGGCGGCGGGTTCATCGAATCTCCGCCGGGACACACACGCGCGGGTGTTCTCGAGCTGCGATGGCACCGGCCGATGGTCGTCGAAACCGTCTTCGGCGAGCACCGGCCCGTGTATCGCGGATCGCCTGCGTACGATCCGACCCGGGACGTCGTGTACGCCGGCAGCAACGACAATGCTCTCTTCGCGATCCGAGGGTGGGACGGCGCCGTGGTTTGGCGGTTCGAGGCGCTTGGACGCGTGGATTCGACGCCGCACCCGGACGGGGACGACGTGCTGTTCGGCGCCGCCGACGGCGCGATGTACTGCATCAACGCATCGACGGGCGCGCTGCAGTGGCGGTTTGCGACGTCCGCGGAAGTGCTGCACGAGCCGATTGTCATCGGGGATTCTGTCTACTTCGTGAACAGCAACGACGCCGTGTTCGCTGTTGCGCGCCGTGATGGTTCGGTTCGGTGGCGATATCGAAGAAACGCTCCCGGCGGGATCACCGCGAGCGGGCACGCCGGGCTGGCGAGTTTCGGTCGCAGAATCTACGCGGCGTTTTCGGACGGAACGGTGGCGTGCCTCGATGCTTCGGACGGTTCGGTCCTGTGGTCGCAGGATACGGCCCGCGAACTCGATGACCTGGACACGTCCAATCCCGGGCACGCCGCGATCGACGTAGACACGACGCCCGTGGTGATCGACGACATGGTGTACGTCGCGTCGTACACGGCGGGTGTCTTCGCGCTCGACGCGGTGGGTGGCGGGCAGCGGTGGCGGCTCGGCGACTTGCGCGGAGTCTCGGGGCTCGGAAGCGACGGGCGGTATCTGTACGCGGCGTCGAGCCAGGCCGGACTCGTGAAGATCGACCCGCTCGACGGAACGATCGTCTGGCGCCGGGAAGCCGGGAACCTCGCGGCAATCGGTGCCGTGGCCATTGGCGACGGATTGCTGGCGGTGCCGAGCGCCGACCAGGCCATGTACGTCGTGCGAACCGACAGCGGCGAAGTGTTGGACGGCGTGCGCCCGGGACGCGGGTTCAACGGACTGCCGACGCGTGTGGGTTCGCGGCTGTTCGCCGAATCGAACGGCGGCACGCTGTACGCGTTTGCCCTCCGCCCGGAACGCTCCGCGCCGGCGCCAACCCGGTAGAACCGATTCTCGAGTTCCTCGGGAATTCTCGCTTGTCCACAGGTTGATCACTTCGCATAAGATATATTATGTCAACTTCGCAAACGGGGGTGGGTCGGGGGGAAACGGCCCCGAGTTGCGGACCCCGTCCCGCAGCCGGTATGTACGCCCCCGCGATGCGCCGACTCCACACGCTCGTACTCGCGCTGGCCCTGAGCGGCTGCCGCTGCCCGTCTGACCGTCCACCGCCACCGGAGCTACCCACCGGTCGCCGCGGTGACGCGCGCGCCACGCTGTTGCAACAGGCCACGGTGCCGTCGGAACAACCGCTCCCGGGCCTCGGCGTCCAGGCGCTCGCCCCGGAACTGATGAATCGGATGATGCGCGCCGCCGCGCCGTTCGCCCCCGAGAACGACGCCGGTGCGTTCGTGGCGCCCTCGACCCCGGCCGTGCCATCGCGAGACTGACCGCGCAGTGCTATAGCTCGCGAGATGGATGCTTCGGCTCCCAGCGTCGACGCCAAGCTGGAAACGCTCCGTGGGTTGCTGCGCGAGATGGGCAGCGTCGTCGTGTGTTTTTCGGGCGGCGTGGACTCCGCGTTTGTTCTCGCGGTTGCCCACGACGTGCTCGGCGCCCGCGCACTGGGGCTCACGGCACTGTCTCCGTCGGTAGCCCCGAGCGAGCGCGCCGACGCCGCGGCGATCGCTCGGGAGATCGGCGCCGCGCACGTCGCGATCGAGTCGCACGAACTCGACGATCCGAACTACGTCGCCAACGCGTCGAATCGCTGCTTTTTCTGCAAGAATGAACTGTACCGGATCGCGCGCGCAGAGTCCGATCGGCGTGGAATCCCGCACATCGCCAACGGCACGAACCTCGACGATCTCGGGGACCATCGACCGGGTCTGGATGCCGCCCGCGAAATCGGAGCGCGCAGTCCGCTCGTGGAAGCCGGGTTCCGCAAGGCCGACGTGCGCGAGGGCGCGAAGCGCATCGGGCTGCGGGCGTGGGACAAGCCTGCTGCGGCCTGTCTGTCGTCGCGGATCCCCTACGGGACGAGCGTAACGCCGGCTCGATTGGACCAGATCGCGCGGGCCGAAGCCGGCGTTCGCGCGTTGGGCTTGCGCCAGGTGCGCGTGCGCTACCACGGCGAAGTCGCTCGGCTGGAAGTGTCCGCCGACGAGATGGATCGGGCGTTCGCAATTCGGCGCGAGATTTCTGCGGCGATCCGCGCGGCAGGGTTCTCGTACGTGACGCTGGATCTGGACGGCTACCGGCTCGGCAGCCACAATGAAGTGTTGCGGCGGTTGCCGGTCGTCGCATGAAGCGCCCGGGCGGTGCGATGGCGCGCACCGCGCTCGCGGTGGCGCTCGGCGCTGGGACGCACGCGCACGGCGCGTTCGCGAACCCACCGGGATCGACGATCGGCGCGGTGTGCCTTCCGCCCCTCGCCGAGAGCTGCGCGCCGCGCCCGAAGAAGGATGTCCATGCGCACGCGCGCCCTCCCCGATTGCTCGCGACGCTGGCGACGCTCGTCAATCTTCACACGCGCGAAGCCGTCGTCCTCGGACCCGCGCCGCGATCACGCGAGGCCGCGCTCGTTGCAAGATTGCTGCGGGACCGCACGAACTGGCAGGAGCACGAGATCGCGCCCGGATGCATCGCCACGATCCGCGCCGCGTGCGTTGCGTTCGGCGCGCAGCGCGTGGAGATCATCTCGGGGTATCGAAGCGACAAGATGAACGAATCGCTGCGGAAAAAAGGCCGCCACGTCGCGCAGCACAGCCAGCACGTGCTCGGGAACGCAGTCGACTTCCGTCTCGCCCTCGTCGACATGCGGGTGCTGCTCGCGTTCGTTCGGCGGACGCATCGCGGCGGCGTCGGGTTTTACCGAGACTCTTCGTTTGTGCACGTCGATGTCGGTCGTCCGCGATTCTGGCGCGGCGAGTGAGTTTCCCGGCGGGGCCGTCGCTCAACTGGCCTCCCACGGCATCGGGACGTCGGCGATGCCCGCAGACGCGCGGAACGCTCGATGCAACGCGCGTGTGATTGGCCCGGGAGCCCCCTGCCCCACCACGTGATCGTCGACGCGAACGATCGGTACGATTTCCCGCAGCGACGAGGTGATGAACAGTTCGTCCGCGGTCCACAGTTCCGCCGTCGACATCGGCCGAACGGCGACGGAAACTCCCGCTCGCGTCGCGTCGTCGAGAACCAGCGCGCGCGTGATTCCCGCGAGAATTCCCGCGTCGACCGGCGGGGTGACGAGTTGGCGTTCGCACACCGCGAACACGTTGGCCGTCGTGCTCTCGAGCACATGGCCGTCTTCGACCATCACGGCATCGTACGCGCCACGCTCACGCGCGAGTCGCAGCGCGAGCATGTTCGGCACGTACCCGAGAATCTTGGCGCCCGCGCCCGACGTTGGCCCGCGGTCGCGTCGAGTCGCTACCGTGACGAGCTGGACACCGTCGGCATAGATTGCCCGTGGCTGAGGCGGGAGCGGTTGGACGATCACCACGCGCGTCGCCCGCGACGGGCGTGCGGCGACTAGTCCCAGATCGCCGACGCCACGCGTCAGCATCAAGCGTACGTAGCTCTCCGGGTTTGCGGCGACGCGCACGGCCTCTTCGATTTCCGAGCGGAGCTGCGCGACCGTCACCGGCAGCGGAAGCGCAACGATGCGCGCAGACTGGACCAGTCGCGCGAGGTGCTCGTCGATGGCAAAGGGCACGCCCCGGTACGTGCGCAGCGTTTCGAACACGCCGTCGCCGTACAGAAAGCCGCGGTCGAACACCGAGATCCGCGCTTCCTCGGGCGGAAGCATTTCGCCGTTGAGATGAACGACCGACGCCATCGAGATTCACGCAGGAGAGATTCGAACGACGCGCGCTCTATTTCTTCAGTTCGGCCAGCAGCGCAGCGGCGGCCGCGTGCTGCTTGTCGGCTTCGAGCGCGCGCTCGAGCATGTTGATCGCCTTGGGGAGATCCTTCTGCGTCCGAAGCGAATCGCCGAGGTAGTAGTACACGTCGGCCTTCGTGATGCCGGAGTTCGCGTCCAATCTCTGGAGAAGCAACGCGCGGAACGTCTTTTGCGCGCGCTCGTGGTCGCCCATCCGGTAGCAGAGCATGCCCAGATCGCGAAGGATGCCGATGTTCGTCAAATCGATCTTGAACGCAGCGTCCAACTGCGTCAGCGCCCCGGCCGTGTCCCCGAGTGCTTCGAGGCACTTGCCGAGCCGATGGTGCCACGTCGCGAGGTCCTTGCTTCGCTTGCCGCCGTACGACGCAATGATGGATTCGATGACGGGTACGGCGTCCCGCTGCCGGCCCGCGGCGATGTACAAATCGACGAGCGGCAGCTGCAAGTCACGGTCTTCGGGCGCAATTGCGCGCGCACGCTCGAGGTATCCGGCCGCACGGCCCGCGTCCTTCAGCCGGTCTCGGGCGATTTCCGCGAGGGACTTCAGGATCGCCACGCGCTTCTTCGCGTCGGTGTGCAGCTCGACTTCGCGCTCCATCATTTCCGCCAACAACGAGTCGTCTTTGCGACGCGTCGCCATGGTCTTCAATCGATCGATCGCCTGCTGCGATGCCGGATCGAGTTCGAGCGCTCGGCGCAGCGCGGTCTCGGCGCCGGGCTCGTCGCTCAGCTTCTCGGCGCGCAGACTCGCGAGCCGCAGAGCCACCTCGGCGCCGTCCTTGCCCGCCGTCGCGAGGTCCGCAGCGCGGGACAGCATTTCCGCCGCACGGTCCCAGAGCTGGTCGCCCTCGTGCAGCCGCGCCAAGGCGAACAGCGCGCCGACGTGGTTGGGATCACGCTCGAGCACGCGACCGTACAGCTCCACCGCGCGCGCGGCGCTGCCGAGTTCCTTTTCGTTCAATTCGCCGATGCGAACGAGCGCCGTCAGCTCGCCGGGAAGATCCCCCGCGTCGACACAGTCTTGCGCGCGTCGTTCGAGCAAGTCGGTCAGGTCCTGCCAGCGCTTGCCGGCTGCGTATAGGCGTTCCAGCTCCGTGCCGGCCTCGCGGTTTCCGGGGGTCTCGTCGAGAATCTCGCGGAGGTATTCGATGGCGTCCGACGGGCTCTTGAATTGCGATTCGGCGAGCCTCGCGAGGCGCAGTCGAGTGACGTTTCGTTCGTCGGCGGAGACCGCCGTCTCGATCCGCCCACGGAGCGCTTCGGTGAGGTCTTTGAAGCGACCCATCTTCTCGAGCATGTCCTCGACGGCCGTGCGCGCGTTCTGATCCGTTGGATCGAAGTCCAACAGTTCGCGATACGCCGTGATCGCCCCCTCGGCGTCGCCGATCGGACCTGCGAGCAACTCGGCCACCTGGCGCCGCAGCTGGACCGCCAACGCCGTGTCGTCCGTGAGCCGTGCTCGCTTGGCGAGCAGTTCGGCGACTTCGGTGTGCTTCCCCTGCGCCGTTCGTAGCCGTGCAAGCGTGTCGAGGCCTTCAAGATCGGAGTCGTCCGCTTCGAGGAGCGACGCCGTGCACGCGGCCGCGAGGTCGACGTCCACGAGCGCCCGCTCTGCAATGCCCGTGGCCTCACGGAGCATCTGTTTCTTCGCCGTGACGTCCAGCTCCATGTCGGCCCGACGTCGCAGCGTGCCGACGAGATCACGCTCGCGCCCGGGCATCCGATGGATGGACTCGAGCAGCTCCACTGCGTCGGTGGACTCGGGCTCGACGGCGAGCGCCGCCCGAAGACGCTCCTCGGCCGCGGCCGGATCCTGAAGCTGATCACGGTACCACCGCGCAGCTCGAAGGTTCAGTTGCGCCGTCGTCACCGAATCGAGGTCACCACCGTGCTCGGTCAGCGTGCGCTCGATCACGCCACGCAAGGTGTTCCACGCGCCTGCGACCGGTGCGAGACGTTCGATGTCGAGCAGAACCTGCTCCTCCCGCGGGTCGATCGACACGGCGTCCACGAGCGCATGCAACGCCCCCGCATGATCGCGCAGTCGGTCCTCGCGAAGCCGCGAGAGGTCCTGGAGCAACCGCACTTTGTCGCTCGGTAGATCCGCGGCCTGCACCCGCATGCCGAGCAGCCACGCCAGCTTCGTCGGATTGTCGAGCGTCGTATACGTCTGTTCGAGAAGGTCGAGCGCTTCGGCGCGCGTCGCGGGAACTTCGAGCAGTCGGTGAAGCCCATCGATCGCGTCGCCGTTGTTCGGTGATCGTTCGACGACGTTTCGATATGACGCGAGCGCGCCGGCAAAGTCGCGGAAGCGCTGCTCCTTGAGCTGTCCAACTCGGACATCGAGGGGATCCAGCACGGCCGGATCACCCGTCATCGCGCCACGGCGTTCGAGGACCTCGACCAGTTCGGTCCACTGCGAGGTGCGTTCGTACGCCCGATCGAGCGCCTCGAGCACGGCCTCGTCGTCGCCCTGCGCCAGTGCATGACGATACGAAGCGATCGCGCGCGCATCGTCTTGAAGCTGCGCCTCGGTCAGTTGTGCAGCCCGAACCGCCAAGTCGCGAGCGGCCTGTGGATCCGAAGAAGCTCGAGACTCCTCCTCCAAGTGCGACACGATCTCCGCCCAGCGCCCGGTCGCAGCCGCGAGCCGCTCGAGATCCCCGAGCGTCGAAGCGTGAGAGGGATCTTCGTGCAGTGCCCGACGACTGGCCTCGAACGCAGCGGCGAGGTCCCCGCGCCCGGTCTCGTGCACCTGCGCGATGGCCCGCAACTCGTCGCGGCGCGCCATCGGATCGTCCAGGCTCGCAACCTTCCACTCGAGCACCTGCACGAGATCGTCCCACCGTGCACCTTGGCGAAAGATGGGCTCGAGAATCGCGACGGCCTCGCCGCGCTCGCTTTCCCGACGAGCAAGTTGCCGCACCGCTTCGATCGCGACGGCGTTTCCAGGATCGCCCGCGAGCACGTCCCGGTAGGACTCCAACGCCCCGGTCGCGTCGGAAAGTTCCGACGAAAGTAGTTTGCCAATCCGCAGCCGGAGCGCTGTGCGACTCGACTCGTCGGTCGCGACGTTTGCCTGCGCACGAAGGTTGTCCAGAAGGTCTTGGTGCGCTCCGGTCGATTGATACAGCCGGTCGAGTGCGGACAGCGCCTCGGGCTCGCTCGGTGCATCGTCGAGCACGCGTCGATAGGCTTCGATTGCCTGCGTCGAATCTTGAAGCTCACGCTCCCACAGGCGTCCCAATCGCAACGCCAAGACGCGACGACTTTCCGGATCGCCCTCGGCTTCGAGCCGTTGGCGCAGGATCTCGGTAAGTGCCCGGCTGTCGTTCGCTGCGGAGTACAAGTCGTCGAGAGCCTCGAGCGCGACGGAGTTCGCGGGATCCAAGTCGAGCGCACGCTTGAAGGCGATCGTCGCGGCCGCGGCATTGCCGAGCATGTCGCGTTGATATTCTCCAATCTCGTGGAGCAGCGCCTTGCGCTGCTCGTCGTCCATTGCGCGCTCGACCTTGCGCTCCAGAACGCGGACCAAGCCCTCCCAGTCGGACAGCAGAACATGGAGTCCCTGCAAGAGATCCAGGGCTTCGACTTGCGAATCGTCCAGCGCGTACAAACGCTCGTACGCCTCGATTGCCGCTCGCGGATCGTCTCGGCGCTGATCGTGCGTGTCGGCGATCGCGCGCAACAGATCGGCCTTCACGACCGAGTCTTCCGAAGCCTTGAACCCATTCTCGTAGGTCTGCACGAGATCGTCCCAGAGCCCGTGCGCGCTCGCGAGTCGCTCGACCTCGGTCCGAGCTTCGCCATCCCCGGGGTCGATTCCGAACGCCATCGCGAACGCCGCGAATGCGCCCGCGACGTCCTTCGCGCGCTTCTCTTTGATCTGCCCGACTTCACGCAGCAGCGCTCCGCGTTCCATCGGGTCGGACGAAGCCGCGAGCCGTACGTTCAATACGACGACGAGCTTCGCCCAGTCATCGTTCTCGCGGTACAGCGGCTCGAGAATGTCGACGACGCGCATTCGCAGGTCTGGCTTCGCGTCCGCGATCCGTTCGAGTGCCGCGACCGCGTCACGGTCTGTGCGCCGCTCCTGAACGATTGCTTCGAAGGCATCGATCGCTCCGAGGGCATCGTCGAGTTTGTCCGCTCGAAGCCGGCCAAGTCGCAAGCGCAGCGCGGCACGATCGCCCGAATCCATCGCGTCGGCGACGAGCGTATCGAGCAACGCCGCGAGTTCACTCCAGCGCTCGGTCCGCGAGAGAAGCTCGTCGAGCCGCGTGATCGCTTGGCGCTCCGAGGGGTCGATCTCCAACACGCGGCGGAGCGTCTCGATGGCGGCTCCGAGATCGCCGGTCGCGCGTTCATGAATGTCCGCGACCTTGAAGAGGAACTCCTTTTGGCGACCCGGCTCGACCGCGTTCTGTATCGCTTCACCGTAGAGCGCGAGCAGGTCGGCGTGCGCGCCCTCTCGGACCAGCAGCGATTCGAGCGCGCGCAAGACGTCGTCCCGGCTCGGATCGAATGCGAGGACCTTTCGATACAGGGAAATGGCCCTCTTGCTGTCTTTGACGTGCTGGTCGAACAAGCGACCGGCTTCGAATGCGAGTTCGGCCGAGGCGTCGTCTTCGACTCCGCGCTCGTCGATGACGTCAGCGTAGATCGCCGCCTGCCGGTCGAAGCGGCCGAGCAACTTCGCGAGCTTCGAGATCGTCTCCCAGTTGCCGCGATCGTGCATGTCCTCGCGGAACACCCGGGCGTACGTATCGAGCGCCTTCTCGAGATCGCCGAGATTCTCTCCGTAGATCGTTCCAAGCCGTGACAACAGCTCCCGGCGCGCGGTCGAATCGCTCTCGTGGGCAATGCGTGTCTCCACGGAGCGGATCACGTTCGGCCAGTCGAGTCGGCTCAAATAGATGGGCTCGAGGATCTCGGCGACGCGTGATTCGTAGCCCTCGCGTTTGCCGAGTTCTTCGAGCGCAGCGACGGTCGGAGCGTGATCGCGCTTGTGCTCGAGAACCTCCCGAAAATGGTCGAGCGCGCGGTCGGGATTGTCCTGTCGGGCGGCTGCCACGACGCCGAGTCGGTGGTTGAGTTCCACTGAGTCGGCGCTGGCGAGTGCGAGCTGATTCTCTAGCAGCTGCGACAGGTCGTCCCAACGCGCTTCCGCACTGTAGATCCGTTCGAGCGCCGTCGCTGCCTGCGCGTCGGCTCCAAGCTCCATGATCGCTTCGTACGCCCGTGCCGCACCCGCGCGATCGCCGACGCGATCTTCGAACGCGCGCGCTTGCTTTCGCAGCAGTTCGCGCCGCTCGCCGTCGACGACCGAGAGCTCGATCTTTCGCCGGAGGACGTCGATGAGCTGGGACCACGCTTCGGCCGACTCGTGAAGCGACTCGAGTGCGTCGAGCGCCGGCGTGTGGTCGGGCCGCTGCTCCAGCGCCTTTTCGTAGAAGTCTCGCGCCGTCGCGGCGTCGCCGAGGGGGCCTCGCGAGAGCTGCGCGACCTTCATGAACGTGTCGATTTGCAGGTCTGGATCGACCAACTCGGGCGCGATTTCCCGAAGCGCCGCGGCAAGTTTCTCGTGGGCACCGGCAGCCGCCGCGAGCCGCTCCAAGTGATCGACGCGTCGACGCAAGTCCGCCTCGCCGAGCGATTCACGCAATTCGCGAGCGCAATATTCGAACGCGCGGGCGTTGTCGTTCAGTCCGATCTCACACACGTCCGCAGCGCGAGCGAGCGACCGCCGCTTCTCGTCGGGGTCGTCCGTTGCGGACGCGATCTTGTCCATGACGTCGACGAGGGCGGCCCATGCACCGTCCGTTTCGAGAACGGGGGCAAGCGCGCGCGCCGCCGCCAATGCGACCGAGACGTCCGCTTGGTTCAACAGCGCTTGCAGCGCCGAACGCGCACTGGCGTTCGTCGGATCCATCTGCAACGCCTCTTGGTACCCCTCGACGCCGCGCGCCAAGTCGTTGGTCTTCGTGCGCCGCAACTCGGCGATGCGGACGGTGATCGAGAGGCGGTCGGCCTGCGACTCGGCAATCGCGAGGTCTTGCTCGAGCACCTCCAACAGGTCTGTCCAACGGTCTGCGAGTTCGTACAGCCTCGCGAGCGCACCCAACACGCTTCGGTCGGCGCCAAACGACGCGAGAATGTCCGCGTACAGCGCGATCGCGCCGTCGACGTCCGCGATGCGCTCCTCGAGCGTCGTGGCGGCACGGAGTAGCAGTGCCTTCCGTTCGCCCTCTGCGTCGGCGAGTGCCGCGTCCGCGCGAAGCGTTTCGACGAGATCGGGCCAACGTTCGGTCGCCGCGTAGAGCCGCGCCAATGACTTCAGCGCCTCGCGATCGTTCGGATCGATCTCGAGCCGCGCGCGTTGCGACTCGATCGCGCCAGGCAGGTCCCGTAGCTCCGCCTCTTGCATCTCGCCGGCACGCGCGTGCAGTTCGCGCCGCACCTCCGCGTCGTTTTCAAACCTCGCCCGCTGGCGCAACGCGTCGACCAGACCCCGCGCGTTTCCTGAGCCCGCGTAGATGCGTTCGAGTGCCGCTGCGGACGGTCGAACCACTTCGGCATCGTCGGGCGCGGTGGCGAGCAGCCGGGCGTAGATCGTTTCGGCACGCGCGAGGTCTCCGAGACGTTCGTCCACGACAAGTGCGAGGTCCTTCAGGATATCGACCCTGGCGGTCTGGGCTTCGTCTGCGCGAGACGCGCGCTCGAGTGCGTCTGCGGCGCGAGCGTTTTGCCCCGCGACCTCGGCGAGACGCAGCAGGTCTGCGCGAAATTGTGAACTCGCGGGCTCGGCGAGAAACGCCTCGTGCATCGAGTCGAACGCGCCCCCCTCGTCGTTCAGGACGATCTCGCGCAATTCGGCCACACGGCGATGGAGTTCCGCGCGGTCGACCGCGGTGGTCGTGCCCTCGAGTCGCACGAGGAGCATCCGGACAAGGTCCTTGGCGCCGGCGTCGCCCTGCGCTTCGTACAAGGGTTCGAGTACGGCGCCCGCGCGCAGCCGCAATTCCGGACGCGACGCAATCAAGCGCTCGAGCGCGGCCTGAGCTCCAGGATGCGCTGGCGCTTCCATGACGACAGCCTCGAAGTCATCCAGCGCGCGCGAGAACTCGCCGAGTTCCCGTTCGAGAACTTCGCCGCGGCGGAAGCGCAGGTCCACTCGTTCGCTCGGTGCGCAGTCAAGCCATTGCGTCAGCAGCGCGGCAAGGTCCGCCCAGCGTCGCTGTCGAGTGTACAGTCGGTCGAGCGCGCGGAACGCCACGCCGTTCGACGAATCGAGCGCGTGGATCTTCTGGTAGACCTCGATCGACGCGTCGGGTTGATCGAGGATCTCCTCGACCACCAGGGCCTCCTCGCTCAACATCTCGATCTTCGTCGTCGCGTCACTGGAGCGCTCGACCCACGTGCCGTACAGACCGCGGAGCGAGTCCCACGCCTCCCGCTCTTGGTAGAACGTCTTCAATTGTCCAAACGCGTGGGGGTCCAGCTCTCCGCTTTCGAGCACGATCTTGTGAAATGGCTCAGCGGCGTCGCGCCGCTGAAGTCGATCGTCGTACACCGCTGCCACGCGTCGTGCCGTGTCGATCCGAACGTCGGGCGGAAGGTCCGCTCGCGCGACGATCTGAGAGAACGCCGTCGCCAGTTCCTCGTTCCAACCGCCCTGCGCCGCGAGGGTTTCCAGTTCGTCGGCGAGCTCGCGTTGGTGGGGCTGTTCGAGCAGGATTCCTCGAACGAGGTCGAAGCCCGAGCGTGGATCGGTGAGTTGCTCGCCATACACCTTCGCGAGCCGAAGGGTCAGCGACTTTCGCTCGTCGGCGTCGCGCGACGCGTCGAGCAGGATCTGCAAGGCCCACGCAAGCTTCCGCGCTTCGCCGATCGCCGCGAACTCGGGTTCGAGAATCGTCGCGGCGACGACCCGGAATCGATCGTTGCGCAGCAGCGCCTCGAGCGATGCAAGCGCCGCCGGATGATGCGGCGCGAGTGCGAGAACCTCGCGATAGCACTCGATCGCGCCCTCGTGCTCGCCAAGTTGGCCCGCGCGCAATTCACCCAGCTTGAAAGCCAATTCCGCGCGCACCGCGCCGCTCGCTTCGTCCCGCCGCTGCGCAACGAGTTTTGCGAGTTCGTCCCAGCGACCACCCGATTCCGCCAAGCGAGACAGGGCTTCGAGCGCCTCCGCGTCGTTCGGTTCCTGATCGAGAATCGCACGATGCCTAGCGCGCGCCGCGTCCGCGTCGTGCAAGCGCACTTCCTCGATCTCGGCGAGTTCGCGGAGCAGCATCCGTCGCTCACCCCCGCGCGACAGCTTCGCGAGCCGCTGCTCGTGCAGATCGCGCAAGTCTCTCCAACGCTCCGAACGGCGAAGCAGCCCGTCGAGTAGCGACAGCACGGTCGCATCGTCTGGCGTTGCACGCAGCGCGGCCTGATACCGCGCGATGGCTGCGTCGATCGCTGCGAGCTTGTCGGCTTCGATCGCGCCGGCCTTGTCGCGCAGCCGTGCCCGCTCGTTCGCATCGTCAACCGCGGCCGCTCGTGCGTCGAACGTGTCGACGAGTTCGCGCCACGCGCCCGCCTGCGCCGCAGCCTTTTCCATCCGCTCCTCGAGCGCGATGTCGTCGGGCGCGAGTTGGTACGCTCGAAGCGCCCAACGAAACGCACCCGCGCGGTCGCCGAGCTTCGACGCACTCAGCTCGCGAAGCTTCTCCAGCAGATCCAGTGCGCCGGAAACATCCGTCCGATCCAGCGCGCCGAGCAGGACTTCGTAGAGCTGGGCGAGGCGCGGCCACTTCTCGTCATTCAGATAGATCGGAAGCAGCGCTTCGGCTGCCCGGACGTTCTTCGGATCCGCTGCGAGCACACGCTCGTAGGAACGAAACGCCCGCGCCGGCTGCTTCAGTCTCCCCGTGTAGATGGCCGCCGAGCGGAACGAGAGCGCGATTTTCGTCGCGGGATTCTCTTCTCGGTCTGCGGCACTTCCCAACACCTCTACCAAGCCCTCGTAGTCGTCCGTCTCGGCGTACATCGCTTCGAGCGCATCCCAGTCGCCCGCGGCCGAGAACGACTCGCGCAGCACGCGCTGCGCCTTCGGGAACCCCGGCTTGACCTCGAGCACGCGTTTCCATGCATCGATGCACTTCGCCGTGTCGTTCAGACGCTCGCCATAGACCGCACCGAGCTTCATCAGGATGTTCGCTCGCGTCTCCGAGTCGAGCGCGTCTTGCGCTCGCTGCTCGAGCACCTGCGCGAGGCCCGCGTAGTCGCGTTCGCGTTCGGTCAACTTCTCGAGAGCGTCGAGCGCTCCCGGCGTCCGGGGATCGATGGCAACGGCTTCGCGCCAGTTCGCGATGGCCTCTGCCGCCGAGTTCAGTTTCTCGGCGGCGAGCTTCGCGAGTTCGACGTACGCGTCACGCCGACCGTCTCCGCCGAGTGTCTCGACCTCGCGCCGGAGCACGTCGTAGAGCGGCCGCCATGCACGTCGCTTCGTGTAGAGGTCTTTGAGTTCGTGGATGGCGTCGGTGTCGGTCGGGTCGATCGTCAGGATCTGTTCGAGCGGCTTGGTCGCGTTGTTGACGTTGTTGAACCGCTCGATCCAGATCTTCGCGATGCGCCGCAGGATCGCGATTCGCTCGCGAGGAGTCTTTTCGTGTTCCGCCTGCTGTTCGAGAACCTTGATGAGGTCCGTGTGTCTCCCGAGCTTCTCGTAACTTGCGCCGAGCGCCGCAAGCGCCACGGTGTCTTCAGGCGCGATCGCGAGGATCGCGTTGTAGGTCTGCACGACCATGGGCTCGAGGCCCATGCGATCGCGGTAGATCGCGACCATCTCGCGCAGGATCTCGAGCTTTCGCTCGCGGTGCATTTGCGCGCCGGCCTCTTTGGTCCCGCCGAGCGCGTCGAGTTCCTGACGGAACATCTCGACGACGTTGTTCCACCGGCCCGCATTGCCGTAGAGACGCACGAGCGCCTCGCGCGCGTCGTGGTTCGTCGGATCGACTCGAAGCACACCCTTCCACGCCTCGACCGATCGATCGACGTTTCCCGTCTGCTCGGCCTGGTGTGCGAGATCGATCGCCATCACGATTCGCGCGTTCGATGGCTTGGGCGGCTCGGATCGCATCGGCTGCGGGGCCGGGGCCGCCGGGGCAGCCGGGGGGGGCGCGACGACCGGCGCCGCGGGTGCGGACTGCGCGACCACCGGGGGCTCTGCCGCCTGCGCCACGGCTTCTTCTTCCCCGAGGTCCGAATCGAGTTCCTCTTCGCCGCCAACTTCGAGATCGACGTCGTCCGCGGCGGCACCGCCACCTGGCGCGAATTTCGGATTCTCGCGGAAGAAATTTCCCGGCAACGGATGTTCGGGGTGCGCGGCGTGAACGCGCGCGAAGTACGGGGCAGCGGCCGCTGGATCGTTCCGCATTCGCCAGTGCCCCATGGCGACTTGGATGAGCAACCCGAGATCGTTCTCGCTGCCGGGCAACCGGAGTTGGTCTTCGTACATCCGCACGACGTCGTCCGTGCGGTTCTGCTCGGTGAAGATCACGATCAAGAATCGGCTTGCGTCGGGATTCGACGGCTCGATTCGCAGGATCTCGCGATAGACCGTCTCGGCATCCGCGAGGCTCTTTCGCTTGCCGCCGTGCACGCGCGCCGCGCGGAACAACAACGCGACCTTGGCCGTCGGATCGGAAACCGCTGCCGCACCGCGCTCCAAGTGCGACGCGAGTTCGTCCCAGTTCTTTCCCCGCTTGCGCAGGATTCGCTCGTAGAGCTGGATCGCGCGAACGTTTCCGGCGTCGACGGACAGCGCCTCCTTGAACAGGGTGTCGACGTCCTTGTCGCGGCCCTTGCTCTTGTATTGCAGCACCACGACACCTGCGCTCGCGAGGTGCCGCGCGATCGCGGCCGGCTCCGGTGTCTCCAGCGCGTGTTTGCGAAACGCGTCGACGAGATCTCGCCACTTTTCCTTCTTGCGCTGTATTCTCTCGCGATATTCGACGGCTTCCGGGTCCTGTTCTTTCAGCGTGTCGAGGGCGGCCATGGCGCCCTTGTCGTCGAAGAGGTCTTCCTCCAACACGCGCGCGCGCTCGCGAACAAGCTCCGCCCGCTGCGGGTCCCCGTCGTCGTACAGGAGCGCTTCGAGATCGAGCAGTCGCGCCACGGCCTCGGCCTCGCCACGGGCCGCAAGCCGTTGCCGCACGCCGGCCAGATCCGCGCGCGCGTCGCGGGCGATCTCGCCGCCGAGCGCACCCGATTCGAGTTGGTTCCACACCGCTTCGTTCTCGGGATCTTCCAACAACGATCCCAAAAGCTTCCGGACGCCGTCTGCACTCATCGATCCACCCTGTGCTGCTCGGTCGAAAGGCGATCCAAACGCGCGGCCCGCGCCTGAGGGACCGCGCCCGTGCCGGAATGCGCTTCCTCGGAGAACCCGAAGTCCGCGCGCGCCGGCGGTTCGCGATCGATCCGCGTGCCCGAGAGTCTGGCCTGCACGCTATCGAACGCAGCCGAGCGGTACAAGCCGGAAATCACACCCAGCGCACCCGCAGTTTTCTCTGTGAGCCCACACGGTTACCGAGATTTCCGCATCGCCCGACGCCGAACCCGCACGCCGAGCGCGATCCATCGATTCCAGGCGATTTCTTGACCCCCCATCTCGCTTGCTGTTACGGGGCGAGGATCGCGAGGTCATCGCTGCCGACATGGGCGGTGCACTCGAGGTCGCCGGACGCGTCGCTGTGGACGCGATCGGTGCGTCCCGCGGTCCACACCGGTGTTCGGTGGGGCGCGGACGAAAGGCGCCGCGAGTGCCCGGAATCACTGGGATCGCGGACGCGGACCGAAACGGCGGTGGGCCGGTACGGTTCGTGCGGTGGTCGACGGTGGGAATTGGAGAACAAGAAGCCATGACGCGAATCGGAGTACTTCTGGGTGGAATCTCGGCAGAACGCGAAGTGTCGCTGAAGACCGGCGAAGCGATCGTGGAGGCCCTGCGCTCGCGCGGGCACGACGTCGTTCCGATCGCCGTCGATCGCGAGATCGATCGTGCGCTGCGAGCGACGCCGATCGACGTGGCGTTCATCGCGCTGCACGGCAAGTACGGCGAAGACGGCTGCATCCAGGGCGTGCTCGAGACGATGGGCATTCCGTACACGGGCTCGGGCGTGCTCGCGAGCGCGCTCGCAATGGACAAGCTCAAGGCGAAGGAACTGTTCCGTCTGCACAACGTCCCGACGCCGCCGTACTACGAACTGTCGGCCCCCGTGAGCGACGAGAAGCTCGAAGAGCGGCACGGATCGTTCGGATTTCCTGTGATGGTCAAGCCGCGCCGCGAAGGCAGCTCGATCGGCATCGGCCGCGCGAACGACATGCCGGAGCTGCGTGCTGCCGTTGCAAACGCGCTCCAGCACGACGAGAGCATCGTCGTCGAGCGATTCATCAAGGGCAAGGAAGTTCAAGTCGGGATTCTGAACGGTCGCGTGCTCGGGGCGATCGAGATCGTCCCCAAACGCGCGTTCTACGACTACCAGGCGAAGTACACGAGCGGGATGAGCGAGTACTTCTTCCCCGCGCGGCTCGCGCCGACACGGTACCAAGGCGTCTTGCGCCTCGCCGAACGCGCGCATCAAGCGCTCGGATGCTCGGGCGCGACACGCGTCGACATGATCGTGACCGAGGGCGAGAACGAATACGTTCTCGAAGTGAACACGCTACCCGGAATGACGCCGACGTCGCTGCTACCGAAGATCGCATCGGGTTGCGGAATCGACTTCGCGACGCTGTGCGAAGAGGTTCTCAAGAGCGCGCGGTTGTCGTACGGCGCGTCGGCCACTCGGGCGCGGGTGTCCCCTGCCCCGGCCGTCACTCGGCGCACAGCTACGGCGTCGTAGCAGGTCGCGCTCCGCAGGAGCCACTCAGCGTGGACACCGTCCGCGCGTCGCCGCGGCCGGTCATCATCGCCACGACGAATCCGTCACCCGTGGTAACGATCCGCGCGTCGGAGGCGCTCGTGCCTTCGCTGAGCGCGACGCGGGCGCCCACGGGTTCGAGCGCGGCATCGAGCGGCTGGAGAAAGACACGTTGCGTGTCCGTCCCGTCCGCCGGCAGCGCGAGCGGGCCTTCGCTGTAGACCAACAGCCAACCGCCGGCGCGCAGCGGTTCGAGCCACGGCGCAAACTGGTGCGTGGTCGCCGCGCCGAGCACGCGCGGCGCAGACATGGGCTCGCCCGGGGACGTGGACGCAAGTCGCAGCGTGTACGGCGCCGGGACGTCCGACGGACTGCCGGCCTCACGGTCCGCGAAGACGATCGCGACGCGCGTGCCGTCGAACGAAACGTGGGGTCGCCCCGGATCGTCCGAGTGCGTCTCGATCCGTTGCAGCGGGCCTCGCATCTCGAGCGCGTCGGTCATCCATCCGAACAAGAGTTCACGTCGATGTCGAAACGCCACGGCATATCCGACGCCGGCGACGGGTGCGACGGCGAGTCCCACGGGGGCCTCGCCACGAAGAGCCGCGACCGGCGTCGGCGACGCCATCACGCGTGCGGCGGCGATCGGAATCGGCCAGAGCGAATGCGCGCGTTCTACACTGGCGCCAGTGGTCGCGATCAGCAGGGCGCGATCGTCGAGGCCACCTTGGCCATTGACGCGTCCGCGCAGCCCGATCACGAACGGCCGAGCCTCCGGAACGCTGCGACAGAAGAACATCGCGCGGTAATCCGCCGCGAGCGCTTCGGGGTGCGCGGGATCGCTGGCGACAAGCAGGTCGTTGCTCAACGCACCGCACGTGAGGCGCACACGTCCGTCCCCGAGATTTTCCCAGCGGTCCACGCGCTCGACGACGGTGCCGTCGGCGGCCGAGAGCCCGTGAACGCGGAACATGAAATTGGGCGCAAGCGCAAGCCCGCGCGCCTCGCTCGGTTGCTCGCGGTCGATCCATCGCAGAAGCGTTCCGTCACTCGACAGCTCGACGAGCGCGGAGTCGTCGCCGCCGCGCGCGTAAAGGGAAGGCACCACCCAGCCGAGCAGAAGATGACCACCGACTTGCGTGAGCGACAACGGCAGCCCGACGTTTGCGCGGGTGCCGATCGCGTGGAGGGCGCCGTGCGGCGCGCACAGGCTGGCGGGTCGCGGTGCAGCGACAGCCTCGACGCCCGGCGATCTCGCGCGCGGGGCCGAGACGTTCGCGGGCATTCCGGTCGCCTGGGGTCCGGTGGTTTGGCCGGGTGCCATGCGCGCGCGCGCCGAGCGCAGCGCGAGAAACAACGCGACGCCGCCGCCGATGCCGAGCGTCACGACGATGACGAGCAGCGTGATCAGTCCGCGCGATGCTGGGGGAGTCGCGGCCAGCGAGTCCGTCACCACGTTCGCCGAGGCCGACGACGAATGCATCGCGACGCCGACCGCCATCGCAGGTCCGCGGCCGGATGACAACGCGCTCGGCGATGGAGACGACCCGTGCGAAGGCACGAACGTTGGAACGTTCGCAGCCTGCGTCGCTGCAAGTGCTGCGTCGACCGCGGGCGACTTGCCCGGACCCCAGGCACCCTGCGCCGCGCGACGCAACGCGCCCGCGTCTTGCCATCGATCCGCGCCCCGCCCCCGAAGACACTTCGCAATGACGTCCCACACCGTTCCCGGAACGTCGGCACGCAGCTCTCCGATCCGAGAACGCAACGAGCTACCCGATTGCAGCACCGTGCCCCACAGCGCTTCGGCGGGATCGATCTGCGGGCGGAGTGTGAGCATCTCGATGAAAATCACTCCGAGCGCGAAGACATCGGTCCACGGACCGACGGCGGAGTTTTGACCCATCGCCTGTTCCGGGGACATGTACATCGGCGTTCCCATCAGCATGCCAGTGCGGGTGCCCTGTCGCGCGCCGAGCTGCGCGATGCCGAAATCCAGGACTTTTACCGAAATCTCGCCGCCGGTGAGCGTGCGCAGCAGCACGTTGTCAGGCTTGAGATCCCGATGAACGATCGGTCCCGGCGAGCGCACCGCGTGCGCGGCCTCGAGGCCCGCACACACCTGATCGAACACCGCAAGCACCTCCGTCAACGCGGGCACCCGAGTGCCGGCGCGGTGACGTTCGATCCACGACGTCAGTGACTCGCCCGAGACGAACTCGGTGACGAGATATCGTTGGCCCTCCCAGGTGCCGCGATCGACCACGCCCACGACGTTCGGATGGTGCAGCAGCGCAAGCGCATCGGCCTCGGAGTCGAATCGAGCGACAAGATCCGCTCGTTCTAGATGCTCCGGCTTGAGGAATTTCACCGCGACGGCGCGCCCGGACAGTCGCGTGTCGCGCGCACGCCACACGGAGCCGAACGCGCCCTCGCCTAGCTGAACGTCCAATTCGTAGCGACCGTCGACGCGCGCGCCGCTCGTGAGTTCGATCGCCATCGCCGTGCCGGCCGGAACTCTGGCACGGCCTCGGTTGAAATGTCACCGCGAGGCGACGCGTACCCGCACGCTACGCTGCGGCGGCAGCCGCCACGCTCCCGCTTGCACACGCATCCGTCGCAGGCCCGATCGCATGCGCGAGCGCCCGACGACCTCGGTGCAGCCGAGACATCACGGTGCCGATCGGACATTCGAGGGCATCGGCAATCTCGCGGTACGAGAGTTCGGCGAGGTCGGCGAGCACGACGACGCTGCGGAACTCGGGTGGCAGCGCATCGAGCGCACGCTGCAGCGCCTTGCCGAGTCCACTGTACTGCACGCCGCCGTCGCTGGATTCCGATCGTCGCTGCGCAGTCGTCAGGAACATCACGCGTCGGCCGGGATCGTGTTCGACGTCGAGCGCGCGCCGCTCACGCACGCGCCGCCGGTACGACGAGATGTACGTGTTCACCGCGATGCGGTGGATCCACGCGCGAACGTTCGTGCCGGCCTCGAATCGATGCCACGCCTGGTAGGCGTGGAGGAGGGATTCCTGGACGAGGTCCTCGGCGTCGCTGCGGCTGCCGGTCAGGCGGACGGATGCCGCAAATAGACCATCGAGATGCGGGCTCATCGAAGCCATGAAATCGTGTCGGGTCGCCATGAGTGGGCCTCCGACCAGGATCACTACAAGTGCTGGGCCAACGCCGCGGCGACGGAACCACAAGGCAATTTTCGACGTGTCGGGAGAGCCAACGTGTCACGAGGTCCGCGCCGGGGTGTCCCGCAGGACAAAGTGTCAAACGGGTGGGTAGCCTCCGCGGGCGGACGTTCGGTTCTGGGGCGGGCCTTGCTCTAGGACCCTGGGAACTTCGTCCGCGATCTCCGACGCGAGCGCACCGCGCGACACGCCCGTTCGAAGCGCCAACGCGCGACCCGCGTGCGCGTGCGCCCAAACTCCTTCGACGACCGCAGCAAATGTCGACGTGGCAGTCGCCTCCGCGATCCGTGCGGCGATCACGCCCGCCAAAACATCGCCGCTTCCGCCGACACCGAGCGCGGGCTCATTCACCGGAATGATCGCCGGCTTCTCGCCCGTGCCGACGACGATTGTTCCCGCGCCCTTCAAGACGACAATCGAGCGGTATCGTTCCGCCGCAGCGCGTGCCGCTGCGATTCGGTCGCGTTGCACTGCGGGCGCGTCGACTCCGCCGCCGAGCAGCCGCGCAAGCTCCAACGGGTGCGGCGTGAGCACACGGGTGCCCGGGCGATCGAGCGACCCGCGTTCGCCAAGGATCGTGAGCGCGTCCGCGTCGAGAACCAGCGGCGACGCCGAGTCGAGCGCCGCGTCGAGCACGTCGCGCGCCCACGCGTCGAGTCCCATTCCCGGACCGACGACGCCGCACGCGTTGCCGAGACGCCTTGCGAGTGCGGCTGCGAGCGTTGCACGATCGCCCTCGAGTGCGAACGTCATTGTCTCCCCGAGTCGTCCTACGAGCGCGCTCGGGTCACGCGCCGCAACCGTGACAAGCCCGGCACCGGCCCGGTGTGCACCCCGCGCCGCCAACAGCGCTGCGCCCGTCGTGCCCGCGGATCCGCCGACGATGATCACGCGACCGTGGTCGCCCTTGTGCGTGTCGCTGCGACGACGGGACACCCGCGCGTCGAGAACGAGCACCGCCGTCGGGCTCGGCGCGATCGGCACGCCAAGGTGCACCACGTGTACGGTGCCCGCCATCCGCGCACCGATTCCCGTGTGGAGTCCCGGCTTGCTGGTCCCGAAGGTCAGCGTGTGCTCGGCCGGAAACACGTTGTCTTCTCCGCCGAGCGCGTCGCCTGTGTCCGCATCGACGCCCGACGGAACATCCAATGCGAATCGAAGTGCGGCGTCGCCGGCGCGACATCGCCGGATGATTTCGAGGGCGGCGCCCTCGAGCGGGCGGGCGAGTCCGGTACCGAAGAGCGCGTCGACCACAACGCTGTCCGCGCGAAGAAAGTCGCCGAGCAATCGGCCGTCCACCGTCGTGTGGGGGAACGCGATCGATCGACCCGCCGCGCGCCAAGCATCTCGCATCGTCGCCGCGTCCCCGCGCAGTCCCGCGGGGTCGACGCTCGAGGCGACAACGACCTCCCCCCCGGTGCGAACGAGCTGCCGCGCGACGACGTAGCCATCGCCGCCGTTGTTCCCGGGCCCTGCGAACACGACCGCGCGCCGAATCGCGGAGCCCGCGCACACCTCGCGAATGGCATCCGCGGCGCCTCGACCGGCGTTCTCCATCAAGATCACGCTGCCGACACCCGCGGCGACGAGCGCCGTGTCGAGTGCTCGCGACGACGCGCGGTCGAGCAGCGGTTCGACGATCATGACGCGGCCCGTCGAGCCCGATTCATGGCGTGGCGCATCGAGCGGACGGCCCGCGACACTCCCACCATCAGTGAGTCCGAGACGATCGCGTGGCCGATGTTCAGTTCGACGATTTGCGGGATCGCGGCGATCTCGCCGACGTTGCGCACGTTGAGACCATGCCCCGCAGCGACCCGAAGCCCGAGTTCCGACGCCCGCGCCGCGCCCATCGCGAGCGCGATCACGTGGTGTTCGCGGTGGCCGCGCGCCGCGTCTGCATACTCTCCGGTGTGCAGCTCGACCTGTTCGATACCGAGCGCCGCCGCACGCTCGATTTGCGATGCAACGGGCGCGATGAACAGCGACACGATGATCTCCGCCTTCTGCAACCCCCGCACGACATGCGCGAGCCCCTCGCCGCCCGCGATCACGTCCAAGCCACCCTCGGTGGTGCGCTCCTGGCGCCGCTCGGGAACGAGGGTCACGTGGTCCGGCCGGATCGCGCGCGCCATCGCCACCATCTCCGCGGTCGCTGCCATCTCGAGGTTGAGCGTTCCCTGCACGACCTCGCGCAACACGCGAACGTCACGATCCTGGATGTGACGCCGGTCTTCGCGCAAGTGGACCGTGATTCCGTCGGCACCCGCGCGCTCGCACGCGATCGCCGCTTCGACCGGATCCGGGTAGGCGGTGCCGCGAGCCTGCCGAACGGTCGCGACGTGATCTACGTTCACATGAAGGGCTATCCGCATCGTGCGCGCCTACGCGGGAAGGCTCGGTCCGGGAGTCTCGGAGCGTTGGTCCCGCAGCGGGGCGTTTGCGGCGTCGACGCGAACCACACGGGGGACGAACTTGCGTGCATCGGCGTCTTCCATCTCCGCGAAGGTCGCGAGAATCACGATGTCGCCCGGCCGGTTCAGATGCGCTGCCGCGCCATTCACGCAGATCACCCCCGAGCCGCGTGCGCCGGCAAGCGCATACGTCGTCAACCGCGTGCCGCGCGTGACGTTCCAGATGTCCACGGCCTCGTGGGCGAGTATGTCCGCTCGCTCCATCAGGTTGGCGTCGATGGTCACGCTGCCTTCGTAATCCAAGTCCGCTTGCGTGACGGTCGCACGATGAATCTTGCTCTTGAACATTCGACGACGCATCCGGTCCTCCGAGTCTCGCGTTGCTCTGCGCGGCTACCTTAGCGCATTGCGGGCGATCACGATGCGCTGCACCTGGCTCGTCCCTTCGTAGATCGTCGTGACGCGAACGTCGCGCAGGTGACGCTCGACGGAAAAGTCGCGTGTGTAGCCGTAGCCGCCATGCACTTGCACCGCTCGGTTGCAGATCGCAATCGCCCGCTCGCTCGCGAATAGCTTGGCCATCGCCGCTTCGCGCGAAAACGGTTGCCCAGATTCCTTCAGAGTTGCCGCGCGCAGCGTCATCCATCGCGCGGCGTCGAGTTCGACTCGGCTGTCCGCGATCATCCACTGGATCGCTTGGAACTCGGCGATCGGCTTGCCGAACTGTTCGCGATCGCGCGCGTACGTCACGGATTCCTCGAGCGCGGCCCGGGCGATTCCGATCGATTGAGACGCGATCCCGATCCGGCCGCCGTCGAGCGCCATCATCGCGATGCGGAATCCGCCGTGCAGTTCGCCGAGCAACGCGTCCTCGGTCACCGCGCACTCGTCGAACACGAGCGGAACGGTACTCGACGCCCGAAGGCCCATCTTGTCCTCGTGATGTCCCACGCGAAGCCCGGGCGTTCCACCTTCGACGAGAAACGTCGAGATCCCTGCCGTGCCGGGTCCGCCCGTACGCGCCCACACGACGAAGACTCCGGCGATGTCGCCCGACGTGATCCACTGCTTGGCGCCGCGCAGGATCCATCGCCCGTTCTCGAGTGTCGCCGTGGTGCGCATGCCGCCCGGATCGCTGCCGGCCTCGGGTTCGGAAAGCGCGAACGCTCCGGCGGGTAGTTCTCCGCTGGTGAGCCGCGGGATGAAGCGCGCTCGCTGCGCGGACGTGCCGAAGCGCTGAATCACTTCGCCCACCATGTTCGTCACCGCCATCGTCACGGCGGTCGATGCGCAGGCGCTCGCGATCTCTGTCATGGCGAGCGAGTACGACACGACGCCGGCCTCGGCGCCGCCCGATTCACCGGGGAGGTTCACGCCCATCAGGCCCAGCGCCGCCATCTCTCGAAGGACCTCGAGCGGGATCTTCTGATTGCGCTCGAATTCGGCCGCACGCGGTCGCAGCACGCGCGCGGCGAACGTCCGAGCCGTGTCGCGCACCATTCGCTGCGTCTCGTTTGGTTCGAAATCCACGGCGTGCCCTGCGTCGGAAGCAACTACTCGAGCGTGATCGTCGCACGCGCATACCACGAACCGGGGTCCGGGACGCGCCAACCGCTGACCTCGCGAACAACGCAGTCGATGGCTTGCAGCGCCCCGTCGTTTGCTACGGACACGCCCGCGCTCGCAACGGTGCCGTTGGGCGCGGCGTACAGCGTGATTTCGATGGGACCGCTGGCGCCATTTCGGCATCGCTGCAGCGCACTGCGATTGCGTCCGACGACCGCGTCCAACCGGGTGGGTTGCCACGCGGTTGCAGGCCGCGCGTCTTCGCCACCCTCGAGTTCCAACGGGTAGGTCGTCTCGGTTTCTCCGCCGCGCGGTCGCGTGAAGCGGAGCGCGCGCGCTCGATCGAGCATGCAGCGTTCGGTGTCCCGATCGCCCAACGTGCTGTGCAACGGGATCACCCACCGCACCGAACCATCCGTGCCGATGCGAAACTTCAGTTCGATCCGACCGGACATGTACGGATGGTCCGCCAGTCGCTCGTTGTAGCACTGCGCAAGTTGGGGCGTCGCCGGCGTCAGGGTACGCATCAATTCGTTCTGCGGGATGAATCCGAGCTGCCCTTCGATGACCATGCCGCCGTTGTCGTTCTGGTCCGGCGGCGAAGTCGGTCGCGGCGGTGGGGTCGCAGCGGCGATCTGCGAGTTGCTCTGCTGCGCGCCACCGCAGGCCGCGAGCATTGCAGCGGCGAGCCACACACAGCGTCGGTCGAAGTTCATGGCGGCAGTGTGCCAAATCGTAGCGCGTTGGATCAACGACCGTTTGCTGTGATACCAGGGCGTTGCCCCCCCGACGTCGCGCGATGTTCGCGAGGCGCGACGTGCTGTTCTCCCGGCGCGTTCCTGCGTACGCTCGCGCCCATGTTGTACCGACCCATGGGAGCATCCGGCGTCCAGGTCTCCGCCATCTGCCTGGGTGCCATGACGTTCGGCGAGGCCGACGAGAAGTCGTTCATGCACAAGATCGGCGCCGACGAAGCCACCGCATTCGCGCTGATGGACCGCGCGCTCGCGGCGGGAGTGAACTTCCTCGACGTCGCCGATGTCTACGGTCAGGACGGCCTCTCGGAGCGAGTGATCGGCCGCTGGTTCGAGCGCTCCGCCCGGCGAAACGACGTCGTGCTCGCAACGAAATTCCGATTTCGAATGCAGCCGGGGCCGAACGGCACGGGCGCCTCGCGGTACCGGATCGTGCGCTGCGTCGAGGACAGCCTGCGTCGCCTGAACACCGATCGGATCGATCTCTACCAGATCCATATGCCAGACGCGGACACGCCGGAGGAAGAGACGCTTCGCGCGCTCGACGACCTCGTTCGTGCCGGCAAAGTACTCTACGTCGGGTGCAGCAACTACGCCGCGTACCGACTGGTCGACAGCCTCTGGACGAGCCGGACCAAGAACCTCGAGCGCTACGTCACGCTGCAAGCGCAGTACAGTTTGGCTGTTCGAGGCCTCGAGCGCGAGCACGTCCCCGCGTGCAAGCAACATGGCCTCGGGGTGCTCGCGTGGTCACCGCTGGCGGGCGGATTTCTGAGCGGGAAGTATCGCCGCGGCGAGCCGGCCCCGGCGGGCGTGCGTTTCGAGAAGTGGAAAGAGCGATTTGCGCGGTTCGACACGGAGCGCCACTGGCGGATCATCGACGCGGTACACGTGATCGCCGCCGAGCGACAGTCGACGGCATCGGCCGTTTCGCTCGCGTGGGCACTCGGCAAGTCGTGTGTGACATCGGTGATCATTGGTGCGCGCACGATCGAGCAACTCGACGACAACCTGCGCGCGGCGGACCTCGTGCTCACGTCGGAAGAGATGCGACGACTGGACGAGGCGAGCGCGTTCGAGATGGGCGATCCGTACGAGATGATGCGCAGCGTGATGGGGCGCTGGTGATACGACTTCGTCGGGCGCCCCACGCCCGAACGCGAGCATGGCTTCTCGCGCTGGGACTCGCAGCGGGGTCGCCGTGCCTGGCGCTCGCGCAGAACGCAGGTTCGTCGCCACTCGACGCTCGCTGCGAGCGCGGGGATCCGAACGCGTGCGTCGGCGCGGCGGATGCTCACTATGCGCAGCGACGGTTGGATCGTGCAGCACCGATGTTTCGCCGCGCGTGCGACGCCAACGTTGCGCTCGGTTGCTTCGGACTCGCCGCGGTGCTCGACGAATCACCGACGACCGCCGCAACGTCGCGCCCGTGGTTCGAACGGGCGTGCCGGCTTGGCCTCGCGATGGCGTGTGAGCGTGTGCAGCCCGGCGCCGGTTCGAACGCTCCCCCGAGCGACGCGGGAAACGTGCCGATGCAGTTGCTCGGCGCTCTCGTTCACCCGGACGACCGGCGTCCCGAGGTCGCGCGCATTCCGATCGGACCGGCCGCGGTCTCGGCGAATCATCCGCCGTCGACGTCCGCAGAGCCAGCGCTCGCGCGCGAACAGATTCGCGATGTCGTCGTGCAACACCTCGCAGACGTGCGGCGTTGTCACGAAACCGTATTGCGCCGCCGCCCGCGCGCGGCGGGCACCGTCGTGGTTCGATTCTCGGTCGCCGCCGACGGCCGCGTTCGCGATGCGGTCGCGGCTCGCACGAGCTACCCCGATCCAGCACTCGTGCCGTGTCTCCTCCGTGTCGCTGCTGCGTGGCGATTCGCCGCACCGCGTGGCGGTGCGACCGTGTCGGTGAACTACCCGTTCGTGTTCGAAGCACAGTAGCCCCGGGCGCCCACCGCGACGTCCCTCATCGTCTGCTAGACTGCCACGGCCGATGCCCGACTTGGTTTCCATTCGGCGATCGGCTGACGATCGTCCGCGCGCCGCGAGCGCGTTCTTGCCGACGACGAGCACCGAGATGCTTGCGCGGGGTTGGGACGAACTCGACGTTCTGATCATCAACGGCGATGCGTACATCGACCATCCGGCGTTCGGCGCGGCACTGATCGGCCGGTTTCTCGAGAAGCGTGGATACCGCGTTGGCATCGTCAGCCAGCCGCGATGGGACACGGTCGACGACGTCTTACGCATGGGCGTACCGCGTCTGTTCGTCGGCATCACGGCCGGCAACCTCGACTCGATGCTGAACAAGTTGACCGCGCAGAAGAAGACGCGCTCGGAAGATCAATACTCCCCGGGTGGCCGAGTCAACGCCCGGCCCAATCGAGCGACGGTGGTGTACGCGAACTTGATGCGCCAGGCGTTTGCGACGGCGGGGCGGTCGGCGCCGATCGTCGTCGGTGGCATCGAAGCGTCGCTGCGTCGCATCGCGCATTTCGACTACTGGAGCGACAGCGTGCGCCGGTCGGTGTTGCTCGATAGCAAGGCCGACGTACTGATCTTCGGGATGGGCGAGCGGCCGGTGTGGGAAGTCGCCGATCGCCTGCGAGACGGCGCGACGCTCGAGGATCTCCGCGGCATCCGCGGCACCGCGCACGTGCGCAATCGCGGCGCGTGGGAGCAGCTCGCAACGTCTCGCTACGTTCGGGACGGAGGTGTCGTCCGCCTGCCCAGCTACGAAGAGGTGAGCGCCGGAACGCCCGCAGCGCTTGCGGCGTTCAGCGCGATGTCGCGCGCGTTTCAATACGAAACCAATCCCGGCAACGCGCGGCCGGTGGTTCAACCTCACGGCACGCAGGCGGTGTACCTCGAACCACCCGCGGAACCGCTCGACACGGCGCTGATGGACGAGTTGTACGACCTGCCGTTCGCCCGCGTGCCGCACGAGTCGTACACCGAGCCGATCCCGGCGTACGAGACGGTGAAGCACTCGATCGTCGCGATGCGCGGCTGCTTCGGCGGCTGCACGTTTTGTTCGATCACCGAGCACGAGGGGCGCGTCATTCAGTCGCGGTCGGCCGAGAGCATTCTGCGTGAAGTGCGGGCGCTGCGACGAATGGACGGGTTTTCGGGCGTGGTCACCGACGTCGGTGGCCCGACCGCCAACATGTACCAGATGCGTTGCAAGGACGAGAAGATCGAGCGCGCATGCCGCCGTTTGTCATGCGTGCACCCCGGCGTGTGCGAGAACCTGGTCACCGACCACGATCCGCTCGTGGACCTGCTGCGACGCGTGCGAACCGAGCCCGGGGTTCGCAAGGTATTCGTCGCTAGCGGCGTGCGCTACGACCTCGCCGAGCGCAGCCCGACGTTCGTCAACGAACTCGCGAAGCACCACACGGGGGGGCAGCTGAGCGTTGCGCCCGAACACATCGACGCCGACGTGCTCGACAAGATGAAGAAGCCGGGCGCCGAGAGCTACGAGCGCTTCGCCGAGATGTTCCAGTGTGCGAGCGACGCGGCGGGCAAGGACCAACACCTGGTGCCGTACTACATCTCGGGTCACCCGGGATCGACGCTCGCATCGATGATCGACCTGGCGCTGTACCTCAAGGCTCGCGGAATTCGGCCGCGGCAGGTGCAGGATTTCATCCCGACGCCGATGTCGATGGCGACGAGCATGTGGTACGCGGGCCTCGATCCGTTCACGGGCGCGCCCGTGCACAGCGCGCGAACGATGCACGAGAAGCGGATGCAGAAGGCGCTCTTGCTGTACTGGGACGTCGAGCACCACGACTTGGCGCGCGAGGCGCTGGTCGCGGCGGGGCGCGAGGATCTCATCGGAACGCGGGCCGATCAGCTCGTGCCGCCCGCGCATGGCAAGGGGTCGCTGTCGATCCACGCGCAGCGTAGGGCGGGGCGCGTGACGCGTGACGGGCGGCCACCGACGACGCGTGGCCGCGAGCCGCGACGACCGTAGCGCGGTGCGGCGCCGCGAAGTGTCCACCGGGCCGAGGCAGGGGACGCCGTCGTCGTCGGCGATTCCAATCGTCCCTGAACTGCGCTACCGATTGTGTGGGCATTCGCGCTGGCGGAGCACGCATGAGTTCCGATCTATCGACAACACCCAACGCCGAGTTCATCCAGACGTGGAACGAGATTCTCGTGCCGAAGTTCCGGCGGTTCCGGCACATCATCGCGGACGGATTTTCGCTGCACAGCGACGAGGCGATGAAGCGCTACCCACCGGCGATGGGGGCGCGGGTGTTGGACGTGGGTTGCGGATTCGGCGAGACGTCGGTGCAACTTGCCCAGATGGTCGGGCCGGGCGGGTCGGTGTTGGGCGTGGATTGTTGCGATGCATTCGTCGAGACGGCGCGCGAGGACGCCGATCGAGCGCGGTTGACGAATGCGACCTTCGAAGTGGTGGACGCGCAATCCCATGCGTTCGGCGAGAGCTTCGACATGGTGTTCTCGCGATTCGGAACGATGTTCTTCGGCAACCCGGTCGCCGCGATGCGAAACCTTCGCAGCTCGCTCGTGCCGGGCGGGCGACTGGTGATGGTGGTGTGGCGAACGATCGACGACAACACGCTGATGTCCCTTCCGAAGTCTGTCGCGCTGCGGCACCTCCCGCCGCCGCCGGACCAAGGCGCGTCGTGCGGTCCAGGGCCGTTCTCGATGGCCAACGGCGAATCGGTGCGGGAGATCCTCGCGGCCGCGGGATTCACGAACGTCACGCTCGATCGCGTCGACGCGAAGGTGATGGCAGGACGAACGATCGACGAGTGCATCGAGTTCCAGCTGGCCTTGGGCCCGGCTGGCGAGGTGGTGCGAGAGGCCGGCCAGGAGGGCGAGGCCAAGCGGCCGATCATCGTGGGTGAACTGACGACGCTGATCGCGCCGTACATGACAGCGGGCGGCGTCGTGCTGCCAACGAGTTCGTGGACCGTCTCAGCGCGGCACCCGTCACAGGCGTCCGGGACTTAACTTTTCAACTATTAAACTTCTTGCCGTCCGACGGCGCGGCGAGCGGGCAGGCGAGCGCACCCGACGCGCGCGAACGCACGATGCCGGCTCTCTGCAGGGGTCCTGGCTGGTGTGACGCGGTCGGCTACGGTCGAGATCGCGGTCGAGTGGCGATTCGGCCGTCGCGCGGGCCGAAAGTTAAAAAGTTAAATAGTTAACTCCCGGATGCGCTGGATTCAGTGGAAGTCGTGCGACTCCGGTAGCCGGTCCTCCCCTGCCCTCGCCTCCAGCGGCTCGGCGTGCACGACCTTCACGCTGGTCACGCCGTCCTGCTGCTGCACTTTGCCGTGCAGCACCAGCACCGGCGCCGTCACCATCGCCTCGCGCTCCGCGTCGAACAGCTGCGGCGTCACGATCGCATTCGCGATTCCCGTCTCGTCTTCCACCGTCAGAAAGAAAAAACCTTTCGCCGTCCCCGGCCGCTGCCGTGTAATCACCACGCCCGCCACCGCCACCCATTCCCCATCGCGCAACTCGCCCAGCCGCGCCGTCGTCGTCACGCCCCGCGCGTCGAGTTCGCGCCGCCGCAACACCATCGGATGCGGCAGCGTCGTCACGCCACTGGCCCGATAGTCCGCCCCGATCTTCTCGCCCAATGTCATCTCCGCGAGCGGCGACGTCTCCTCGGGCGTGTCCACCCGCGCGAACAACTCCCCCTCGGGCTTGGCCGCCACCGCCTGCACTTGCCAGAGGGCAGTTCGCCGCGTCCACTCGTCGCCCCCATACGGCACCGGCAACGTCGACAACGCCCCCAGCTCCGCCAGCGTCAGCAACTCCTCGCGCCGCGCCCCCGTCCGCCGCACCAGATCGTCTACCGTCGCGAACGGCCGCACGCCGCGCTCGCGCTCGATCGCCCGCCCGACGTGCTCGCGCAGCCCACGCACGTACCGCAGCCCCAGACGCAACGTGCCGCCGTCCCGCGCAGCCGCGCGCCGCTCGCCGACTCTCGCCGCCGGCACGCGCTCGCATCGCCACGCCGACCGCGTCACGTCCACCGGCAGCACCGTCACGCCGTGCCGCTCGGCGTCTTTGACCACCGTCGCCGGGTGATAGAACCCCATGGGCCAGTTGTTGAGCAGCGCGCACGCGAACGACGCCGGGTAGTGACACTTGATGTACGCGCTCGCGTACGCGAGCAGTGCGAAGCTCGCCGCGTGACTCTCGGGAAACCCGTACAGCGCAAACGACACGATGCCCTGGATCACCTGCATTTGTGCTGCTTCCGTAAACCCGTTGCGAGTCATCCCCTCCCGCAGCCGCGCTTCGATGACTTTCATGCGATCCACTGAGCGCTTCGAGCCCATCGCACGTCGCAGCTCTTCCGCTTCGCCGCCCGTGAACCCCGCGGCCACCATTGCCATGCGCATCAGTTGTTCCTGAAACAACGGAATGCCGAGCGTGCGTTTGAGAATCGGCTCCAGCGACGGGTGCGGATACACCACCGGCTCTCGCCCCGCGCGACGCTTCAGGTACGGGTTGACCATCTTCCCGACGATCGGCCCCGGCCGGATGATCGCCACCTCGACGACCAGGTCGTAGAACTTCTCGGGCTTCAGCCGCGGCAACGTCGCCATCTGCGCGCGCGACTCGATCTGGAACACGCCCACGGTGTCCGCACGACGCATCATCGCGTACGTCGCGGGATCATCGTGCGGCAGGTGTGCGAGATCGATCGCCACGCCGTCGTGCGCTTGCACCAGCGGCACGATGTCTTCGAGCAGTGCCATCATTCCGAGCCCGAGCAAATCGACTTTGAGAATCCCGAGATCCGCGCAGTCGTCTTTGTCCCACTGGATCACGCGACGTCCGGGCATCGTCGCGGGCTCGAGCGGCACCACCTCGTCCAGCCGCCCCGCCGCGATCACCATGCCGCCCGAATGTTGTCCCAGATGCCGCGGCAGGTTCTGCATTCGTACGGCCGTCTCGATGAGCAGCGCGATGCGCTTGTCCTGCCGCGACACGCCCGTGCGTTCGAGCGCCTCGCCCATCGCGTCGGGCTCGAGGTTGCCCCAGCTCAGCATCCGCGACATCCGGTCGAGCAGCGCGAGCGGCAGCCCCAGCGCCTTGCCGCATTCCCGCACGGCACTGCGCGCGCGGTACGTGATCACGTTGGCCGTCATCGCCGCGCCGCGCTCGCCGTAACGCCGGTACACGTACTGGATCACCTCCTCGCGACGATCGCCGCTCGGCAGATCCAGATCGATGTCAGGCCATTCGCCCCGCTCTTCCGAGAGAAACCGCTCGAACAGCAATTCCATCCCCACGGGGTCCACGGCCGTGATCCCGAGCGCGTAGCACACGGCACTGTTCGCCGCGGACCCGCGCCCCTGCGTCATGATCCCCTTCTCGCGGCAGAACCGAACGATGTCCCACACGATCAGGAAGTACCCGGCGAGGTCGAGTTTCGCGATCAGCGCAAGCTCGTGTGCAATCTGCTTGTGCGCCCGCGGTTGCATCGGTCGGTAGCGATCGCGCGCGCCGATGTGCACGAGGTGCTCGAGGTAGCTGAACGCGGTTTCCCCGGGCGGCAGTGGATATTCGGGAAAGCGGTAGCCGAGGTTCTCCAGCGAGAATTCGCAGGACTCGGCGAGCGCGCGGGCGTTGTTCGCGTGCGCGGGTTCGTCGCGGAAAATCGCGGCCATCTCGCTCGGAGGCTTGAGGTACCGCTCGACGTTGGCGTCGAGCAGCGTCCCGGCCGCGTCGAGCGTCGTGTGTGCGCGGGTGACGGCGAACACATCGGCGATGCGCGCGTCTGCCGGTCGGGCGTAGCGCACGTCGTTGCTGGCCACGCACGCGATGCGATGCGCGTCCGCGAAGTGTCGCAATCGAATCATCGCGCGCGTCTCGCTGCGCACGAAGTGACGCGACTGCTCGACGTGACAAGCGTCGGGACCGAACACCCGCACGACCTTTCGCGCCCACGCGAGCGCAGGCGAATCACCCCGCGGCAGCGTCGCGAGTGGTGGCGCCCCTGCGAGAAACAGCGCCGAAAGACCTTCCTTGTACGTCGCAAGCTCGTCGATCGGCACCGGCGAGCCGACTTCGCGGGCGAGCTGCTTGTCGATGCGAAGCTTGGCGTTCGTGAGCAGCTTGCAGAGATTCTGGTAGCCCGTGCGTGAGTGCACGTAGAGCCCCAGAAACCCGTCGACGTCTGCGGCACACACCCGCACGACGGCACCGACGATCGCATGCATCCCGCGTGCACGCGCGGCGGCGTAGAACCGCGGCGCGCCGTACACGCCGTCGTAGTCGAGCAGCGCCACGGCCCGGTACCCCTGTTCGGCCGCAGCGGTCACGATGTCCTCGGGCTGCGATGCGCCGCGAAGAAAACTGAACGCACTGGTGGCGTGGATCTCGATGTCCATCTACTCGTACACGCCGTCGAGCTTCCACCGCGATTGCGCAGCATCGAACGCCACCAGATAGACGCCACCGTCGGCGAGTTCGACGTCGTACCCGTCGTGTTCGAACGCCTGGTTCCACCACTCGCCCGTGACGCGAAACGGTCCGCAACACGCCTGCACGCCCGCATCGATTCCCTCGGACACGACGCGCACCATGCGACCCGCGCGCAGAACCACTTGCGCATCCTTCGGCGGACGAAACACGTGAAGCGCCACGCCCGGGCCGTTCGCGTCGGGAGCATCGAGAGTCTTCCGTCCGCCGAGATCGAACCGTTCGCTCGACGCCGCATGCGGCCGATGCGTGTTCGGGACCACGGGCTGCCCGACGCGTTCTTCGCCGACCAACACGGCGAGACGCGCGAGGGTCAGCGCGAGCACTTCGGGCGTGGGACCGGGCGGATCGAACAGATCCAACTGGATTCCACGCACACCCGCCGCCACGGCCATCACGCGCACGCCCACGACCGCATCGCTCGGAGGCCGCGATTCCATCGACGCACGCGCGAGGTGCACGAGCGTCTTCACGTCGCGCGTCGCCGCGGGAAGTGTCAGCGTGCGCTCGTCGCGCACACGGGACCCGAGCGACAACGTGATCACCACCGACGAGACCGCGAGCGATCGCGCCACGAGACGGTTCATCAACGCATCGAGCAGACGCTTGATCACGAACGTCAGCGCTTCGACCTCGTGGACCTCCCACTCGAGGTCCATCGCTTCCTCGAACCGTGTCGCGTGCGGCCGCGGAATCAACGGCGAATCGTCGCGTCCGCGCGCCATCGCAATCGCCCGCGCACTCTCGGGGCCGAGTCGCGTTGCCGTCGCGCGCTCGGGAAGCGCTGCGATCGCGCCCAACGTCTTGACGCCCATGCGTCGAAATTCCGCGCGCAGTTCGGGCGACATCGGCAGCGCTTCGATGGGCAACGCCGCGAGAAAATCCCGCTCGCCCCCGGGCGGCACGATGCTCGCGCTTCCGTAGCTCGACGCCGCGACCCGCGCCGTGCTCTTGGTCCCCGCGATGCCCACGTCCACGTGCAACCCGATGCGTTCGGCCGCCCGCGTGAGCGCCGCGGCGAATCCCGCTTCGTTCGGGTACATCCGTCGCATCGCGCTCGCGTCGACGTAGACCCGATCGCCCTCCGGCTCGACGCTCGGCGCCACGCTTCCCGCCGCATCGAGCAACGCCGCGCGCGTGGACTGCACGGCACTGGCATCGACGACGCGCACGATCAACTCGGGGGCAAGCGCCCGCGCCTGGTGCGCCGTTTGTCCCAATCGCACGCCGAGCGCCTGGGCCAGTTCGGTCGACGCAACGATCCGTCCGTGCGTGCCGGCAACATCCACCACGCCGACGGGCTGCTCGTTCAGCTCCGGTTCGAGCCGTACGAGTGCCGCGAGCGGCGCGTCTCGCAATCGCATGCACGCGAGCCTCATGGGAGGGCCCTCATCCCGTCATGAACGTGACGTCGCCCGATGTGCCCGGCGCGATGCCCGACCGTCCCCGTGCCACCACCACTTCCGATCGCAACGACTCGAGCAATTCCTTTCTTCGCCAGACCACGCCTCGCCGTTCGACCGCGAGCGACGCGTGTGCAAACGCCCCCGGCGCGTGGGCACTGCGCGCGTCCAACGTCACCACGACGCAGCTGCGCGCCTGCTCGGCCCGCTGCGCAATGCGCACCCACGCGGCACTGCCCACCCCTTGCTTCGCCGTGGCCCGCCCAGTGCTGCGTCCGAGATCGCGAACGCCCACGAGGTACAACGCCACCAGCCCGAAACCGCCAGCGTCGAGCAACAGATCCATGCACTTGAGCGCCGTGAGCACGTCCCGCGGACGCACCCAGAGAATCCGCGGTCGCACGTCCGGATCGAGCGCTCGCGGATCGAGCGCGTCCGCGACGTCGATCAGCGCCGACGGCTCGCCCGTGCGAACCGCACGTGCGAGCAATGCCAACGTGAGCGACAACCGCCCCGACGATCGCGCCCCCGTGATCTCGACGACACGCCCGCGCGGAAGCCCCCCCCCGAGCATGCGATCGATCGACTCGATCCCCGTGACGATGGGCCCGCGGCGTCCGTACGTGGAACCATCGGGAGTCGTCCGTGTGGCCACGACGCCCGCCGCTTCGTTGGCCTCGACGAGTGCGCGGCGTGCAAGTGCGAGCCGGTCGACTGCGAGTTCGTCGATCGCACGTCCGCCGACCGCGCCGGATAGGTCCGGCTCGCTCGATGCGCTGGGCAGAGTGCTGGAAACTGCGGAAGCGGGTGTCACGGACTGAACATTAGATCAGTATACCCGAAAGGCAACAAGTCCCCGTCCGGGATGGACAGGGAATGTCATCCGGCAGGCGAAGCGTTTGAAACTCAATGGGAAGTGGACGAAGTGGACGTGGCGGACGGGACAGAGACCGGCGTGCGTTACGACCGAAGGAGCCTCGCGACGAGCGAGTCACGCAATGCGACGAGTGGCAGTGGATCGAGCGCCGAGCTCGAGGCGAGCGCCGCGATGTCGAGTTCGCGCAACAACCACGCGAGGGTTGGCGGACTGAAGCCCGAGTCCTTCAAGGGCGCGTCGCGAAGCGCGCGATCGAAGTCGCCACCGGCGTCAAGCAGCGCGCCGATGTCGACCAGGTCCCGGATGGCCGCGCGACCGAGGACCGCGCACAACTTGTTCACGAGAATCTCATGCAGCGTATCGACCCAGATTCCTGGACGGATCTCAATCGGGGACTCGATCGTCGCGACGGGATCTGCGACCAGATCGACGAGCGTTCGCTGACCTCCGTCCCGCGCATCGAGACTGCGGAAACTCGGTGCACTGCGCAGCACGCTGACGGTGATGCCTGCCGCACGCAGGAGGCCCTCGACGACACGCGGGACATCGCCCAGATCGCTCGCGCCGTGAAAAAACAGGTCAAGGTCTCGTGTCGTACGATGCCCGAGATGGAACCCCGCCAGCGCGCCGCCGCCGGTGAGCGTCCATGGCGGGTCGACGCCGCGCAGCGCCTCGAGCACCCGAGTCTGCAGTTCTGACAGTTGCGACTTCACTCTACAGTTCCGGCCAATCGGTTGCGTGGAGGTACCACGTCCAGAAGCCCCGCTGATTTCCGAGGTAGCGCTCGAGTCTAGGCCAGAGCAGCCGCATCCGTGCCGGCTCGCAGAGCGCGAGCGCGTCGTCCGGCCTCGCCTGGCGCATCATCGTGCCGAGCCAATAGGCCGACACTTCGAGATCGTCGCTCGCGAGTCGCTCCTGCAACTGGCCGAGCGTGAGGTCGTTGTCCCAGAGGAAATAGGGACGCCCCTCCGAGTCGACGAGCCGCTCGGCTGGCAGTGGGTTGAGCAGCATGGCGGAAACCTTCGTTCCGCGCGCGTCGCGAGCCCGATTGGCGTGGCCCGTGCGGAATCCCACTCGAAGTGCATGGTGTAACACACTATCGTGAAAGTTCGTGGGCGCAACGTCGCGTCGGCGCAGTTCGATCAACGTTCACGAAAGAGACGGCACGGATCGTCTACGCTTTGTGGTCCCTCCGTGTCGCATCAACCCGGCCGGTGCATTCGGACATGGCGCCTGTGCCCGCGCGTCGCCATCCCGACGCGAGACTGAGACAGGTGATCGGCGATCTCACGGGCCACTGCCGAACCCCCGCCGAATCGCCTCGTCTCGCGCGTTCGCAATCGCTGCGATTTCATCCGCAAGCTCGATGTCTCCCTGCGCGCGCCAGTGCTCCGCCAGCCGTCGCATGCCGCGCAGCGTGAACCGCTCATTGTGGATGGCCGCGCGCCAGGCCTCGAGAAACGCTGCCGTCGCCTCGCGTGCGAGGTCGGGCGGATCGAGCGCAATGGCGACGAGCGCCGCGACCAACCTGCTGCCCGTGATGCGCCACTTGTCGCCCCGCGACAGGGCATCGGCGAGCCGCGGCTCGATCGCACTGCGTGCTCGCTCCGGACGACCGAGCGTGAGTTCGACTCGCGCGCGCGTCTCGAGAATGTCCGTACCGAGCGCGTCTTCCCCCACGCCATCGTCACCCTCGGTCACGGATCGAAGGTGCTCGAGTGCCAGGTCACCGCGGCCGAAGCCCGCCGCAATGTCCGCCCAGTTGAGCCTCGAGAGCGCGCGGTTGCGGCGCGTTCCCCCGCGCACGCCGAACTCCAGTGCGCGCGTCGCACATTCGTACGCCAGCGTTTCGTCACCGCGGGTCGCCGCAAGGTCCGCGAGCCGACCCCACGCGAGCCAACCAACGTACGCGCGCGGACCGTGCTCGCCTGCAAACGCAAGGCACTCGCGGGAGATTCGCTCCGCGTCCGCGAACCGGTCTGTGTACAAGTGGATGGAGGCCTCCGCGAGTTTTGCGCGTGCGATCATCACGGCGTCCCCGTAGCGCGCGAACAGGTCCTGCGCCTGCCGGATCAGCCGAAGCGCAGGTTCGTACTCGGCGGCGTAGTAGTGAAGTTGACCTTCTACCAGCACCGTGCGCGCGCGCAGTACGTCGTCCGCGGGCGTGGCGTCTGCGTCCATCCATGACTTCACTCGCCGGAGACACTCTCGGCCACCCGCGTCATCGCCGTCTCGAGACGCCGCACCCGCAGCGTCGAGCATGCGATTGACTGCGTCGGTGTGTCGCCCGGCGTCTCGCAAGAGATCCGCGGTCTGCCGAAAGCGCGCAGGTCGATCAAGTCCGTACGAGAGTTCAAGCGCGTGCGCGACGTCGAGTGAGATGTCCGCGCGCCGCGGGTCCGCCGCGAGACGCGCGAGCAGCGACTCGTGGAGAAGTCCGTGTTCGAATCGGTAGACACCGTCCGCGGTGCTTCGAACGATTCCATGCAACAACGACCGGTCGAGAAGTTCATCGACGGCAGACCCGAAGCCGCCCGACGCCGCACGCAGGGCGCCCGCTTCGAACTGAAGTCCCAGACACGCCGCCCGCAGCAACACCTGCTCACCACTCTCGCGCCGCGTACCGAGGTCCGCCAGCAACGCGTCGATTCGATGCCGCAACCAGACCGACAGCGCATCGGCGCTCGCAAACGGAACCGGTGCGCCCGGATGGGCCAGGGACAGTCCCGCGTCCGTTTCCACGAGGACACCCGCCGCTTTCCACGCAAGGACGAGTTGAGCAGTCATGAGCGGGTTGCCGCCGGCGGAGTTCGCGAGAACTTCCGGAACGCCCGGCGCAAACGACGCGACGGACTGCAGCAACGTAATGCGCTCCCCGTGGTCGAGGGGCTCGAGCGCGAGGTGCGACGCGGATGCGTGCCGTCGGAGTTCGTCGAGTCGCGAAGCCACTCGGGGATGTTCCGCAGTGCCGGAACGAACGGTCGCCACGACGAGGACGGCCGCATCGTCGCTTGCGAGCAGACGCCTGGTCAGTTCAAACGCTCCGTCCTCCGAATGTCCGAAATCGTCAAGCCATAGATACACGGGTCGGACGCGCGAGGACGCACGGAGCGCGCGCAGCGCCATCGATGCCACGTCACCGGTCGACGTCGCGTCGTCCCGCACGTCGCTGCGCACCCAACGAGCCAGGTTCTCGAGTGCCGCGCGGTCGACCGGATCGCTCGCCCCGAGCCACGCCCAGGCCGATGGCACGGTCGCGCGCCCCGCGCGAGGCTCATCAGGCGAACCGAGCAATTGCGTGAGCGCATGCCGCAGTCCGCCGACCGCGCCCGTCCCCGAGACGTCGTAGCCGGCCGCTGCGCCTTCCATCCGGCCCTCTTGTTCGACGACGCCGAGCCCCCACCGCGCCAGCCGACTCTTGCCGATTCCCGCGTCTCCCGTCAGCAACAAGAGTCTGGGCCGAACCGTGCGGCAGGTCTCGTCGATCAGCGCTCGGAGGTACGCACGCTCGCGACTACGCCCAGCAAACTCTGGCTCCCGAAGTCGCGACAGTACGACGTCGTCGCTTGTGCCCACCGCGGAGCCGATCGGGTGTCCTGGCGCCATCGCCGTCGATTCACCGACGCCAGGCCCAGCGACACCGCCCGACCCGGAGTGCACTTCTGTCGCCGCGGTTTCCGAGTGTGCAGTCGGAAGATCCTCGATGTCCGTCGCGGGCGCAGCCAGCGAAACGTGGACGCGTCGCTCGACGACTGCATCTGCGAACTCTCGCAGGGTCGCCCGCACCTCGCACGCGAAGCGTGGTCGGTCCCGTGCGTTGGTCTCGAGCAGCGCACCGACCCACGTCGCGAGCGCGGGGTTAACGTCGATCCCGTCGCGCGGCACGAGTGGACCCGCGGTCTCCGCGAGTTTGACGGCGATCATCGGCAGGAACTCCATCGAGCCGAACGGCACATCACCCGAGAGAAACTCGTACAGCATCGCGCCCACGGCGTAGAGGTCGGTCCACGGGCCAATCGCCCCGCCGGAACCGAGTTGTTCGGGGGCCATGTACGCCGGCGTCCCGGCGATGCGGTTGTCACGCGCGGCGGCATGAAGCGGATCGGCGACGCGTGCGATGCCGAAATCCGCGATCTTGACGCGGGAAAGTCCGGTCTGCGGATCTCGATGGCTCAGCAGGAGGTTCTCGGGCTTGAGATCGCGGTGAATGACGCCGCACCCGTGCGCCGCCGCGAGTCCCGCAAGGACGTCGTCGAACGCTTGCACGACCAAGGCCCAGCCTGGCCAACGCGTGCGCCACGGCACGAGCGACCCACCGTCGAGCAGTTCCATGACCAGAAACGGGTCACCGGTCTCGTTCGTTCCAACGTCGAGAAGGTCGACGACGTTGACGTGATGCAGTCGCGCCGCGGCCGTCGCTTCGTCCATCAGAATGCGGCGTCGTGTCGCGTCACCGCGCACGTTAGACCGGAGTGTCTTCAGCGCGACACCGCGACCGGTCAGCCGGTCGATCGCGCGGTACACCTGGCCCATGCCGCCTTGGCCGATGCGCTCGACGATTTCGTAGCGTGACGACGCTGCCATGACCTGTCGGGCACCGATTCGTGGGGTAGGCGGAACAGGGATCGAACCTGCGACCCGCGGCGTGTAAAGCCGCTGCTCTACCGCTGAGCTATCCGCCTGCGGTTCTGCGAGCCTAGCAGTTTCGTCCGGAAGCGCCCACGGTTGCGGGCACATCGGGCTGATCGCTGCCCTCCGCGGGAACGAAGATCCCCTCGCGGTACTCCATCGGTCGCGTGCGCTTGCCAACGAGCGAATCCGCGTCGGCGACACACAACGCCTCGCGCAGCACGTCGTCCATGTGTTCGACGAGGACGATGCGCATGTGCTTGAGCACCCGACGCGGGACTTCGCGAATGTCCTTCCGGTTCTCGCGCGGGACGATGACCGTGCGGATCTCTCCGCGATGCGCCGCGAGCAGTTTCTCCTTGAGACCACCGATTGCGAGCACCCGGCCTCGCAGCGTGATCTCGCCCGTCATCGCGACGTCCTTGCGGACCGGCTGCTTGATCAGTGCGCTGACGAGCGACGTCGCAATCGTGATTCCCGCACTCGGACCGTCCTTCGGGATCGCGCCCTCGGGAAAGTGAATGTGCACGTCGATCTTCGAATAGAAGTCGGGTTCGAGCCCGAACACGGCGGCACGCGACCGCACATAGCTCATTGCCGCCTGCGCGCTCTCCTGCATCACGTCGCCGAGCTTGCCCGTGATGATCAGTTTGCCCTTTCCGGGCACAACGGCGACTTCGTTCGCGAGCAAGTCCCCGCCGAACGAGGTGACGGCGAGCCCCATCGTGAGCCCGATCTCGTCGAGCGCCTCCTTGCGTCCCACCGTGTACTTGGGCACGCCGAGGAAACCCGGCACGTCCTTGGCCAATACGACGATGTCGTCGCCCCGGCCGTCTTTCAGCACGCGCCGCGCGACCTTGCGACAGATCGAGCTGATCTCCCGCTCGAGTTGCCGAACGCCCGCCTCCTTCGTGTAGTGGTTGATCACCGCACGCAGGGCATTCTCGCTGACCTCGAACTTCACGTCCTCGAGCCCGGCGTCCTTCTTCTGCCTTGGCGCGAGGTATTTTACTGCGATGTTCAGTTTCTCGAATTCCGTGTAGCCCGTCAGGTGAATGATCTCCATTCGGTCCTGCAGCGGCAGCGGAATTCCCGACAGCGTGTTCGCGGTCGTGATGAACATCACGTCGGACAAGTCGTAATCGAGATCGAGATAGTGATCGTTGAATGCGTGGTTCTGCTCGGGGTCGAGCACCTCCAGCAACGCCGCCGCCGGATCCCCGCGGAAATCGACGGACATCTTGTCCACTTCGTCGAGCAGGAAGACCGGATTGTTCGTGCCGGCCTTGCGCAGGGACTGAACGATCTTTCCAGGGAGCGCGCCGATGTACGTGCGCCGGTGACCGCGGATCTCCGCCTCGTCGCGCACGCCTCCGAGCGAAAGCCGCACGAACTTGCGATTGGTCGCCCGCGCGATCGAGCGCGCGAGGGACGTCTTGCCGACGCCCGGCGGACCAACGAGACAGATCACGGGACCCTTGAGCTTCTTGGTCAACGCTTTGACCGCGAGGTACTCGATGATCCGTTCCTTGATCTTCTTCAAACCGTAGTGGTCCTCGTCGAGAATCTTCTCGGCCTCGTTCACGTCGTCGCGATCGTCGCTCTTCTCGCCCCACGGCAACCCGAGGATCCAGTCGACGTAGTTGCGCACGACGGTCGCTTCCGCGCTCATCGGCTGCATCATCCGAAGCTTCTTGATCTCCTTCTTGACCCGCGACTGCGCTTCCTTGCTGAGATCCTTGACCGTCTTGAGCTTCTCTTCGAGTTCCTGGATCTCCGACTTGAACTCGTCGCGCTCGCCGAGTTCCTTCTGGATCGCCTGCATCTGCTCGTTGAGGTAGTACTCCTTCTGCGTGCGCTCCATCTGACGCTTCACGCGCGATCGAATCTTCTTTTCGACCTGAAGAATCTCGATCTCGGCCTGCATCACTTCGTGAAGGCGGTCGAGGCGCTTCGCAGGGTCCGTGGTCTCCAAGAGCGTCTGCCGGTCCGCCAGCTTCACGCTGCCCAAATGCGCGACGATCGTGTCGGCGAGCCGGCCGGCGTCCTCGATCGTCTGCACGGTCATGAGGATCTCGGGCGGAACGCGCTTGTTGAGCTTGACGTACACCTCGAACGTCGCCTGCACCGAGCGCATGAGGGCTTCGATCTCGACGTTGTGCGGCAGCGTCTCCGCGAGCGGCTCGACTTCGACGGCGATGAACGCGTCGTTTTCGTCGAAACGCAGGATTCGCCCCCGCTGCTGTCCTTCGACGAGCACTTTCACGGTTCCGTCGGGGAGTCGATGGAAGCGGTGAATGACGCCGATCGTGCCGACCTCGTACAGGTCCTCGGATGTGGGATCGTTGGTCTTCGGTCGCTTCTGCGCGGCGAGGAAGATCTGCTTGTCGGCCGTCAGCGCGGCGTCGATCGACGCGATGCTCTTCTCGCGGCCCACGTACAGCGGCAGCACGTTGAACGGGAAGACGATCAGGTCACGCAGTGGAAGAAGCGGGAGAATGCGCCCGTGCGGCGCACCCCGAGGCGTGCCGTCGGGCGAAGTACGATTCGACGAACCCATGGTCAGACGGAAGGTGTAGTGCGAACGGCGCGGCGCGTCCAGGAACGGGCAGTCGGGTGGCGCTACGCGCTTTCCGCGCTTTCCTTGTGGTACACGATGAGCGGCGTCTCGTGCTTGAGGATCACTTCCTCGTTCACGATCACTTCCTTGATCCCGCTCTTGCTCGGGACCTCGTACATGATGTCCAGCATCGAGGCCTCGAGGATCGCGCGCAGACCGCGCGCACCGCTCTGTCGCGCGAGCGCATGCCGGGACACGGCACTGAGCGCGCCCTTCGTGAACTTCAGCTTCACGCCGTCCATTTCGAACAAGCGCTGGTACTGCTTTACGAGCGAATTCTTCGGCTTGGTGAGCACGTCGACGAGGGCGTCTTCCGCCAACTCGTGCAGCGTCGCGAGGACGGGCAACCGACCGATGAACTCGGGGATCATCCCGAATTTCAACAGGTCCTCGGGCTGCACCTGCGCGAGAATCTCCCCGAGCTTCTTGTCGTTCTTGCTCGGGATCTCCGCGCCGAATCCCAGATTTCGGGTATTCACGCGCCGCTCGATGATCCCGTCGAGGCCCACGAATGCACCGCCGCAGATGAACAGAATGTTCGTCGTGTCGACCTGTAGAAAGTCCTGCTGCGGATGTTTTCGTCCACCCTTTGGCGGGACGTTGGCGATCGTCCCTTCGAGAATCTTTAGGAGCGCCTGCTGAACGCCCTCGCCCGAGACGTCGCGCGTGATGCTCGGGTTGTCGCCCTTGCGCGCGATCTTGTCGATCTCGTCGATGTACACGATGCCGCGCTGCGCACGCTCGATGTCGTGGTCGGCGTTCTGCAGAAGCTGGACGATGATGTTCTCTACGTCCTCGCCGACGTAGCCCGCTTCGGTGAGTGTCGTCGCATCCGCGATCGCAAAGGGTACGTTGAGGATCTTCGCGAGGGTCTGTGCGAGAAGGGTCTTCCCGGTGCCGGTGGGTCCCAGCAGTAGAATGTTCGACTTCTGCAGCTCGATCTCGTCGTTGCCGTGCTTGGCGTCGATGCGCTTGTAGTGATTGTGAACGGCGACCGAGAGAACCTTCTTCGCGCGTTCCTGACCGACGACGTACTCGTCCAGGATGCACTTGATCTCCGCTGGCTTTGGGATCGGCGAACTGCCCTTGGCCAGTTCCTCGCGCTCGACTTCCTCCGCAATGATGTCGTTGCACAGCCCGATGCACTCGTCGCAAATGTAGACCGTCGGTCCGGCGATGAGCTTCTTCACCTCCCGCTGGCTCTTCCCGCAGAAGGAGCACTGAAGGTTTCCGTGATTCTCGTCGCGCCTACGGTCGACAGCCACAGCTAGCGTCCTTTCTCGACGTCGTCGTGTAATGCTTCGGGTAGGGCACGCATTGGAATCACCGTGAGTCTAGACGCCGCATTTCGCTGCGGCAAGCTTGTGACCCGTTCTTATTGCGCCGTGACGCGCGGCGACGTTCTGGACCTTGACGCGCGAGCAGACCTCTGATCGTTTGATCAGACCCCCCGGACGCCCGCCCAGCGGCCGCCACCGTCTACTTCGCGACCTTGATGATCGGTTCCTTGCGCTGCTGGATCACTTCGTCGATCAGCCCGTAGGTCTTCGCCTCGTCCGGGCTGAGATAGAAATCCCGCTCGGTGTCGCTCTTGATCTTCGTGACGTCCTGCTTCGTGTGGCGAACGTAGATGTCGTTCAGCACCTTGCGCAGGTGGAGGATCTCGCGGGCATGGATCTCGATGTCCGTCGCCTGGCCGCGTACGCCGCCGAGCGGTTGGTGAATCATGATCCGCGCGTTCGGCAGCGCAAACCGCCGTCCATGCGTACCCGCGGCGAGCAGGACCGAGGCCATCGACGCCGCCATGCCCAGGCAGAGCGTGGAGATCGGGCAACGCACGTACTGCATGGTGTCGTAGATCGCGAGCCCCGACGTGATCGAGCCGCCGGGGCTGTTGATGTAGACCATGATCTCTTTGTCGGGATCTTCGCTCTCGAGGTAGAGCAACTGGGCAATCACGATGTTGGCGACATCGTCGTTGATGTCCGTGCCGAGAAACACGATCCGGTCCTTGAGCAGTCGAGAAAAAATGTCCCACGCGCGCTCGCCGCGGTGCGTCGTCTCGATGACCTGGGGGTACGGAATGAACGAATTCGTCGCCATGACTTCTGACCCTCTCTGTCCGTGCCGCGCGGGCGCTGCTCGGGCTCCGCCGGGAGTCTAACCGTGATCGTGCTCGTGTTCGTGGTTGTGTTTGGGGGCGGGCGCGTCGGTGATCGTCACTTTCGACACCAGCAAGGTCATCACCTTGTCCTCGAGGATGCTGTTGGCAAGTCCCCGGCGCTTGTCACCGTCGCGATAGTCCGCCCGCAGCTTGGCGATGTTCTTGCCGCCCTGCGCGGCCATTTCGCCGAGTTTGGCCTCGATGTCCGCATCCGTCACGTTGAGCTTGTTCTTCTCCGCGAGCGCGCCCAGCAGCAAGCCGGCGCGGATCCGCTTCTCCGCCTGCTCGTGCGCCATCTTCTGGAGATCTTCGACCTTGGTGTCTGTTCCGCCCATGCGCAGGAGTTGAATCATCTCGCGCGCGACCGATCGCACGGCGTTTTCGACGAGCGACGGCGGCACGTCGACGGCGTTCTTTTCGACGAGTTGATCGATCAGATCGTCGTGCAACTTGCGGGCACTGGTCTCGCGGCCGTGGCTCTCCATGTCCGCGCGGACCTTGACCTTCAGCGCCGCAAGATCGTCGTGACCGAGATCTTTCGCGAACTCGTCGTCCAGTTCCGGCAGCACGCGCTCGCGGATGTCCTTGATCGTGACCTTGAGGGTGGCAGTCTTCCCGCGGAGATCTTCGCGCGTGTGATCCGCGGCGAAGGTCACGGTGACGTCTTTCTGATCCCCAATCGACATGCCGGGAATCGCCGCTTCGAGCTCGGTCAACAGCTTGCCCCGGCCGACTTCGACGCTGCGGGCGCGGGTTTGCAGGTCTTCGCGTACGGCACCGTCGATCGTCACGTCGTAGTCCAGCGTCACGAGGTCCGTCGTTTGCGCCGCGCGGGGCGGCTCGGGTGTGCGGAGCGTCGCGTGGTCGTCGCGGAGGTGGTCGATCTGGTGCTCGACGTCGTGGTCGTCGAAGGTATGAACGAGGCGCGTGACCGAGATTCCGTCGAGCTTGATCTCGGCGATCTCGGGGCGCACTTCGACCGCGGCCGTGTAGTGCCAGTCGTTGTTCTCGTCGAGCGGGACGATGTCCTTGAGCGTGGGCGGCGCGATCGGGTCGATCTTCTGCGATTCCAGCGCCTTGGGCAGCGAGTCCTGCACCAGTTGCTCGGAAACTTCGATCGCGACCTTTTGCCCAAAGAACTGTCGCAACAACTTCGGCGGAACCTTGCCGCGGCGAAATCCACGAATCTGCGCGTTGCGGCCGAGTTCGATGTAGGCCTTGCTGATCGCGGTGCGCACCTGCTCTTTCGGCAGGGACACCTTCAGATCGAGCAACACGGTCGACACGCGTGAGACGGACACTTCCATGAAGCCCTGGGCCTTTCGGATGTTTCGCGGGGTGCGTTGGGGCGCGGGACTGTATCGGCGCGGGGGGGAGTGTCAAGGAACTCACGCGGAACGCTCGGCGCTCGGTGTGGGTCGGACCGGCAGCTGGGACGAAAGTTAAATAGTTAAATAGTTAAGTCCCGGGTGCGCAGGGGTTCACGGGCCCGCGGTGACCCACAAAAGCGCGCGACGAGTGTCGTGAATGAAATTGGGCGGCAGTTCGTGCGAGGCGCGTTCGAGGATCCGCATGTGGACCCGGCGGCGGCCCCAAGCGCGGGTCAGCACGTCGTTCGCGCGACGCGTGTGCTCGACGATCTCGTCGTGCTGGCCCGTCAGCAGGTAGACGCGACGCACACTGTTGGCGTTGGCGCGGATCCGATCGCTCTCGCTGTCGATGTACCCGTCGTGCGCCGCGATGATGAACCACCGCGGGAACGTGAGCGGCTCCCAAAGGCCGACGTTCATCGCGGTGTACGCGCCCTCGCTGAATCCCATGATCACGTTGTCGTGGCGCCGCACGCGACGCGGAAAACGCGCGGCGAGGGCCTCGATCGCCGCGATCGACTCGCGACGCGCGTACGTTGCATTGTTGCGCCACTCGCGGCCGCCGCGCACACCGCGATCGTACGGACCGATGGGACACACGAGCCACCCGAACCGCGGCGTGCTTTCGTGCCAGTGCATGCACGCCTCGCGCGGGTTGGCGCCACGCGAGTGCAGGTAGAGCAAGACGCGCTGCCGACCGCCCGCGGACGGTCGGTAGAACCACGCGCCGGGCATCCCGCGGAGCGTGAGCATCTCGGGCGGCGGACCCGTCGGGCGCCAATGCGGACGGTGTGGGAGCGCGGTGGCGGGATGGGTCGCCGCGGGTCGCGGTGTCGGGGTGGCGCCGGTGTTGGAAACCGACGGGGCCGACGGCGTGGACGCGGTGACGTTTGCCGACGTGCTCGTGCCGGACGGCGACGCGGGGGTCTCATCGGTGTCGGGCGTGTACGGCACGTTCGGGGGGTTGGCGCCGATCGTGGGTGCGTCGGGATCGGGCGCAGACGCCCCGGGTGTGGCAGCGGCTGACGCCGCGGCGTCGGCTTGCTTCGCAGAGGCGGGCGACGGCAGGCCGAGCACCAAGGCCACGGTGCACCGCACGAGCCACGCGGCATGCGCGTGACGTCGCGAGGGTCCCGCGCGTCTCGTATCGGTGGTGCTCACGATCTTGATGACGTCACCCGGTGCGTACCCATTGGCGTACACAGCCGGAACTATTCTCCGGCGGGGTCGCGGTCAAGCAACGCGCGAGATCGATGCCGGGCACGATCACATCCCCGCCGACGATCTCCGCCCGACGCCTACCGCAACACGTCCGACCTCACGACACCGCGCGACGATCGCCTCACGATTGACCAACGTCGCATCGCGTTCGGCCCCGCGCGAACACGCGTCGGCCATCACGAGCGCTTCGGCCGGCATCCCGAGCGCGCTGCTCTGCCCGGCGATGAACAATCGCACCAACGACGACATCTGGATCTCGCCCGCCCGCCTCGCGATGTCGAGCGCCCGACGATGGTCACCCGACGTCCGCGCCGCCTGCGCTTGATCCAACAACAGCCTCCGCGACGCCGGATCCGTGTCGCTTTGCGCGAGCGCGTCGACTGCTGCGATCCCCAGTGCGATGCCGAGCGCAGCGGCGGCGAGTCGAGTCCCGATTGCGGAGAGTGTAACAGATTCGCCTGTCGGTGAGCGGGCGGCGGCGGCCGAACTCGGCGTGGCCCGCGACGACGTGCAGACACCGGCGCGCTGAATCGCCGTGAGCATGGGCCCCACAGCACCGATGTCTCCGCGACGCTTCGCCGCGATCGAGATGCCGATCGACCCAACGGCTGATCGACGCCGCCGATGCTCAGTCCGCTTCGCGCTCCGCCCCATCGGTTGAACCCCGGACGCGAATCCGAACGGTGTTGCCACGGTGCTCGGCCACGACGATGAACGGCGGTGTGACATCCAGCGCTTCCGACGCAATGGCACGCAAGGACTCCATCGTGAATTCCACTCGGATGTGCCCGGGTCGCAGAAAGACGATGCCGACGTACGCATGTCCTGACGCGATGGCGACGACGTCGACAGGCCCCACTCGAACCGCCGTCGAGTCGTCGGTGAATGGCGGACGCACTCGCGGCCGCCGCGACGACGTGCGCTCAGTGCTCAGACCTCATCGTTCTCGTCGACGGCCTCCAGCACCTGCGCGATCAACGCGTCCGAGAGCCAGACCCCAGCGCGCTGAAGCGCCGTGAGCGTGGGGCGCACCGCTCCGATGTCTCCGCGACTCTTCGCCGCGATCAAGATACCGATGGACCCGATGACGCCGATGCCGAGCGTAAGAGCGGTGAGCCGCCCCTGCCGCTCGTCGATGAGCAGCCAGGCGGCCCTCATTTCGACTGCGAGCCCAATCGCCTCGGCCTCGCCGCGATGTAGACCACCCGCCTCGAATGCCGTCACGAGGTCCTCGCGGGTCGGCGAGCGGACTTCAATCCACCGCGCCGCTGCGACTTCGGCCGAGCCCGGCAACCCCGCTCCCGCGACGACAACCTCTTGGAATACGGCGGCGGGGATGACCACTGCATCGAAGACGCGACGCACGAGATCGAGCTGTCCGATCGCCGCAAGATGGATCAGCGGCCCGGCGTCGGCAACGACGATCACGGGCGCCCGAGTGATTTTCCGGCTTCGATCTCGCGCGCGATCTCGTCTCGGTCGAGGTCGATCGCCGGAATATGGTGCGTGCCGAGAAGCGTGACGAATGCAGCCTGAGCCATCCCCGCGAGTTCCGCTGCCTTCGCGTACCCGAGTCGGCGCTGGCGAACCTGATCGAGTATCCACAGCAACCGTAGGTCCGACGAGACCTGCGCTGGCGACCACGGGCGATGGCGAAAAGCCTCGGCGGGTAGCTCCACTTCGACGGCGTACGGGTGGGTCGCGGACATGGACGGAGCATACCACGAGGCATGCAGCGTCGCGTTTGTCGACGTTGGAGGCGGGGGTCGCCGACTGGGACGTTCAGCACACCAACGGTACGTACTCGAACATTCAACCGGACGGGCGTGCGCATCACGGCTTCGTGCGTGCCGAGTTTTTCTAGGAAGCTGAGCGCGCCATGACACAGCCTGCACGCAACGTCAGGGACGAACTCCGCGAGACGTCGACCAGTGCGCGCGCGTTCAGGCTTCGAGATCCGGCGGTGGCACCCCTCGACGCCATCGCCCTCTTGCACCAGGTGGGACGTCGGGCCGCGCGGCAATGACTGGCGCCGCCGCAGCGATCCGTGGCAATCTCCGCCGCGCGCCCCTGCGACACCACGCGCGGCTCGCACCATTTGACGGCGGCAGCGACTCGCAGTTCGCGCCCGAACTCCGCGGGGCCCTTGCGAAGCGAAGCCAGCGCGCGGTGTCCCGGTGATCGACATGTCACTCGACGATCTGCGCGAGGAGATCCGTACGCTGGGCTCGCCGTGATCGTCGTGCCCGCAGGTGAGAGACAGCCGGACGCTCAGGTTGCGCCCGTGACACGGATCGCCTCGGTCACGAGATCGTGAAGCACGATCGGATCGAGGTCGGCACCGTTGCTCCAGACGACTGTCCCCGCCTCGGGGTCCACTTCGACGGTCGCGAAGAACGCAGGGTCGGCGAGCGCGGCGAACACGCCGGAGAACGTGACGAACGTACCGAGATCGACGGAGCCTTCGACGCCATCGTCGAAGCGCAGGAGCAGGCGATGATCGGACTGCGGCGCGGCGGAAACGATGCGAGGGATCGTGACCATCGCGACTACACGAGCGGCGGGATCGCCCACTCGATGACCAGACCGAGCACGCGTGGCGGAAGCGACCCACGAATCACGCGCAGGCCGTCGATCTCGAGAAGCGCTTGTTCGCTCCCGTAGATCGCGTGAAAGTGCGCAGGTTGGTGGTCGTTGTAGAACATGCGGATCGTGATCCCGAAGAAGCGGCTTACTTCGGGCACGCCGACAGCGTAGCGCGCGCGCGACAGGGGCGGCAAGCGATCGCCACGCCAATGCGAGAGCGGGCGTTTAGCCGGCAAGCGCCGCGTACGTGATCGCGGCCGCAACGCTCTCGCGCGTCAATTGCGGATAGGCATGCACGACATCGTCATGACTCGCGCCGCTCGCGAGCAGCTCGAGAATGAACTCCACGCTGAGGCGCGCCCCGCGTACGCACGGCTTGCCGCCAAGCACGCCCGGAGACGATGTGATCCACTCTCGTCGAGCTGCATCCACCATGTCTTCTCCATCGTCGGCGTGGTCGCAAACGTGGTCGTGGTTGTATCGTGGTCGTGGTCGAACTCCGAGCCCCTCCGCCGAACGCCCCTCTTCACCGCGCTTGCTCCACCCTCCCCCAAATTTGAGACTGTCGACAAACGTGGCGTGTTCTTGGCATGCGCGAGATGGGCTGGTGCCAATCGTCAATCGTTCGGACGACGGTGTGGACCGCGCCCGTCCACGACCACGACCACGACGACGACCACGAGCGACGTCGACGT